>Ga0080064_1000100_pt1 | contig 255652 bp, 244 predicted proteins | sample Subgrocontami54m_FD_69260 | JGI IMG/M metagenome (GOLD analysis project Ga0080064, IMG submission 69260) | Subsurface groundwater microbial communities from S. Glens Falls, New York, USA - GMW46 contaminated, 5.4 m (SPADES assembly) (version 2) ...
CTTACTGACTATGAAGTCCAGTATACCCATCCGGTTTTCAGCCAGAGGACTGATCCGCCTCTGGCGGAATAGCGGACATTTCATGTGCTACGGAAAGCGGACAATTCATTTGCTACTAACAATTTAAAAAAGACCGCTTGACATTCCCCAAAGACCTGTTATACTTGCTCTGTAGTTCAGTAGAGGTTGTTTTTGAAGCTTACACAGAATAAGATTTAGAAGCCGCGAACCTTACTTAATTCGCGGTTTTTTTGTTTTGTAGGGCCAAAGACATTTATCCAAATAAGTAAAAGAGGAAATGAAACACAATGACAAAAGGAACAATCAAGTGGTTTAGCGACCAAAAAGGCTACGGATTTATTACCCCTGAAGGCGGGAAGAAGGACGTGTTTGTCCATTATTCAGCGCTTCAAGGTGAGGGTTTTAAAACGTTAGCAGAGGGCGAGCAGGTATCTTTTGATATCACGGAAGGCCCCAAGGGCGAACAAGCCACCAACGTCGTAAAGATTTAATAGACGTTCGTTCATAAAAATCCCCCGCTTTCTGCTTAAGGAGGCGGGGGTTTTTAATTCTGAAAGATCGAGGTCATGCATGGTATCTCAAGGCAAAACAGTCCGGATCGCGTACAATCTTACGATAGGCGGGAAGCTCATTAAAAGCGTCAGCTCCGTCAAACCTCTGCGTTACATTCACGGCAGAAAACAGATTTTTAGAGGGCTCGAGCAAGCGTTGCACGGCCTTAAAGTAGGAGAAAGCAAGGACTTTTCACTTTCCCCCAAAGAGGGCTATGGCCTTGAAGACCCAAAATTATACATGGAAATGCCCAAATCAAGATTTCAAAAAAAGGACCATGTAATCGGGAAGCAGCTGATCTCGCAAAAAGACGGAAAATTTTTTGCTACGGTCAGAGAAGTAAGATCAAAAACGTTGATTCTCAATTTTAACCACCCCTTCGCCGGCAAGAAGCTGGATTACGAAGTCGTCGTGGTCGCCATCGAGGGCGAAGGAGTCGTCAATCTTAAGAAAGGGGCGCTATGAGGCAGTATTATAAAAGCGATAAAAAGAAAAGAGAAGAATCCAAAAGAAAAAAGAAGGAAGAGAAAAAGATCAAGCGTTTGAATAAACAGACTGAAACCGTTCCCGCCGAACTCCCACCACCTGCACAGGACTCTGTGGAAAATCTCTAAAAAGGCACGTCGAATAAACCCATATTATTTAAGGAGAGAATCATGATTCGAAAAATATTTCAGGCGGTGGTGATTTTATGGGGCGGCTTATCAAACGTTTGCGATGCCATCGATGTCCGCGATCCGGCAAGGGATGGGCATGCCCTCGATGCCGAATCCTGACGCAAAGATTTAAGTGCAAGACAAAAACACAGATAACACGGGGTCTAGTAATTAAAATTTTATTTTGATAGGATAATCGCGTCCCGGAAACCGGAGAATCCCATGCCTACAGGTTTTTTCCAAAACGGTGAGGAAAAGTTGCCTTCATTCGTGGAAAGCGTCGACGACTACCCGCATTTGAAGATCGTCCGGTTAAAAGGCCGTTTGGATATTTCCACGATCCAGGATGTGCAGGCCTTTCTGCAAAACACCAAAAAAAAAGAAGGTCGGGTCAATAAGAGCGTCTTGTTGGATCTAAAATATGTGGCCGATGTGGACTCTGCGGCGATCGCGGGGTTTATCAAAGTGTTGTCGAAGCTCAAGCAGAGAAATTTCAAATTGGGACTGATGAATATTCCGGAGAGCTTTAAAAGTATGCTTCAGATCCTGAAACTTGAAAATGTTTTTGTGATATTTGAATCGGAAAAGAAGGCGTTTCGCGAGATTCTCGCGTGGAGCGAAGATTGGAAATAGACGGTGTTTAAAGAGAGGAACGATCGGATGAAACTGTGGCGGTTTTACCTCGGTTTATTTTTAACTGTCTCGTCGATCGGCTTTATGGAAAATGCCTCGGCAGAAGCTCGAAAGGGTGTCAGGCCATGTTTTGTGTCAGACCTGATGGGTACCTGGGAGATGAGAAATATCACGGCAAAGATCAAGATCGATCCCAAGGAATCGTTCGCTTGGCCGTATCAGCGGATCGCGTTCGACAGAAAAGGCGATGTCAAACAGGTTGTTTCCACGACGCCGATCGAAGGAAATAAGGCCGTGATCCAAAATTTTAACAAAGCGGCTTCCACTTCAAAATTCAGCCTTGACGAAGGAAGTATCTTAAGCATCACAAAACTCGAGTCCCCGAACCCTGAGCGCTGCCTGTGCAGTTATGTCACAAAAGACTTGCCGGCGGAAGCGCTGGCCAAATTGCCCGCTTCAAAGCAAGGCGCGATGCCTCATCAGGGAGATATCGTACTCACTTATATGAACCGAAATGGCCAGCCGGTCGTGATCAAAAGTTTTAAGAAAGTTTAAAGCTGGTTGGTTCAGAAGGTAAATATCGATGAAAAAATTCTTGATTGGGTTGATAACGCTGATTGTTATCACGGCGGTGGCGTTGGGAATTTTTATCGCGACATTTGATGCAAATCGTTACCGTCTGCAGGCCGCACAAGGCATAGAGACTGTGCTCGGAAGTCCCGCGAGTATTGGCGGAATTTCTTTAGGATGGCGCGGCGGTTTGGCGCTTGAACTGAAAAAACTTTCGATTTACCGCGACCGGCAAACGCTTGACAAGCCGGTAATATTTTTGGAACAGGCCAGCGTCAGGGTACGTTTATTGCCGTTGCTGGGCAAAAAACTGGAAATAGTCTCTGTCAAACTTGTCCGGCCGAAGCTCAACGTCATCAGGGAAGCGGACGGCTCGATCCATATCAACGGCATTCAACCTCCGGCGTCTCAATCAAAACCTACAACGGCTTCCATAGCAGCCTCACAAACTTCACCCGAGACGCCGCTTGCGGCTCTGTTCATCGGCAGCGTAAAGATCGAAGGTGCTGAAATTGGATTTATTGACCGATCTCCAACTGCTCCGTTTCAGGTCGCAATCCACCAACTGGATATTTTGGTCAGGAATTTATCTTTTTCAAATCCTGTAGATTTTCAGGCCAGCATGGCGATTTTTAGCGCCGCGCAGAACATCAAACTCGAAGGCCGTGTACGGATTTCATCAATGACAGGGCCATATGTTCTGGAAAATTTTAAAACCAGTGTTGATTTGAGCGGTCTAAAGCTGGACGAACTAAAGGATTCAGTACCGTCGTTAAAAGATATGGCGCTGCGGGAAGGGCTTGCAGGCCGTTTGAATGGCACGATCCGAAGATTAAAAATAGAAGGCAAGGGCATTTCTGATCTTGACGCGGCGCTTGATTTCACCGGCGGCAGAATCGCTATGGAGTCCTTGAGGAGTCCGCTCACGAACATGAACCTTGAGACGACCGCAACCCAGGATAATCTCCAGCTGAAAAACTTGTCCGCAGGGTTCGCAAACGGAAAGATCTCGGCTTCCGGCGTGTCCAAAAATTATTTGACCGAATCTTCGCAAACGTCGTTAAACCTGCAAATAAACAAAATATCTCTGACCGAAGTTTTACCGCCGGCGAACTCTTATGAACCGCAACTTCATGGAATTTTTTCCTCGACGTTCAATGGACAAGTGAAAGGCATGTCTTGGCCCATCATTTCAAAGACCTTGACCGGTAGCAGCGAGGTTTCGCTGACTGAGGGCGTGGTCACAAATTTGAATGTTTTAAAGTTTGTATTCGATAAGTTATCCCAGATCCCGGGCGTCGCGACAGCCGTAAACCAACAGTTGCCCCCGCAGTACCGGCAGATCCTCAGTAAACGTGATACCGAAATCCCGCCGCTCAAATTTCCGGTCCAGATCGTCAACGGTGTTCTGATGATCCCGAATCTTGAGATAATCATGGAAGGGTTTTCGCTGTATACGTCCGGGCAGGTGAGTCTCGAGGGAACGGTGAACTGCCAGGCGACTTTTGTGCTGGATCCTCAATTAACAGCGATCATCGCGCAAAACGCGCCTCAGATCGAATATATCGTCGATCAAAATAAAAGGCTCGCGATCCCTGTGAAGATCCGAGGCGAGGCGCGAAACCTGAGGATCGAGCCGGATATGGATTATGTCCTGTCCCGCGTGATGGAAAATAAAGGCAAAGAACTGATCGGAAATGCCATTCAGAAAGCGCTGGCCAAGAGCCAGCCCTCCGCGCCGGCATCCGGTTCCGGCGAGGCGCCACAAGAGACTTCCTACCAAAAGGTCTTGAGCAAGCTCTTACAGTAGTAACATAAAATTTACAATCCGTTCATCATCCCTTAATGTGTTTATGGCATCATCAGCCTATGCTTAAAGATAGGGGATGCCAAGATGAAAACCCATAAAGAAAAAGACCGGGAAGAAAACCAGCTTGATGAGTCTACGATCAGCCAGTTCAGGAAATATTTAAGCGAGATCTGTAAGATTCAGCCGCTGGCCGCTCCGCTCCTCTTGTCCTGGTGGGATAAATAATCCCGGGGACAGCGAGAAAAGGTCAGGCGAGCTGGACGTCGTGTGTTTTTTCAAACGCCTGGATGGCAGTTTCTTTTTTTAAACTCAAGCCAATATCGTCGAGGCCATGGATCAAGCGTTCCTTGACTCCGGCGTCGATATCAAAATGAAACGAGATCTCTTCAGACAAATGCAGCGTGAGGCGTTGTTCATCAACATCGGCGGTAGCTTCAAGGCCCGGATAACGGTCCACCATTTGAAAGATTTCCTCTATCTCCGAGCTTAAGAGTTCGACCGTCAACAGCGAATTTTTCGAACAATTATTTTTAAAAATATCCGCGAAGGTTTCCGCGACCACGACCTGGAATCCGTGTTGCTGGATCGCCCATACGGCGTGTTCACGGCTTGAGCCGCAGCCAAAGTTGTTCCGCGCGACGAGGATCGACGCGCCTTTGAAACGCGGCTGATTAAGCGGAAAATCAGGGTTCGGCTTGCCGTCCGGCCGGACGCGCCAGTCAAAAAAGAGATGTTCGCCGAAGCCTGTCCGCGCGATTGATTTTAAAAATTGTTTGGCAATGATCTGATCGGTATCTACGTTAGAGCGGTCCAGAGTGACGACCAGGCCCCGATGCGTTTTAAAAGGCTTCATGTTTAATTTGTCCCCCAGGTGCGGATGTCCACAAAATGCCCCGCGATCGCCGTTGCGGCCGCCATTTCGGGACTCACTAGGTGTGTGCGACCGCCTTTGCCTTGACGGCCTTCAAAATTACGATTGGAGGTGGACGCGCAGCGCTCTTCAGGTTTTAATTGATCCGGATTCATCGCGAGGCACATGCTGCAGCCGGATTGGCGCCATTCGCAACCAGCCTCTTTAAAAATGTTGTGAAGTCCTTCGGCCTCGGCTTGTTTCAACACTTGCTGTGAGCCGGGAACCACAAGCACACGCACATTTTTAGCCACTTTTTTCCCTTTAAATACCCCTGCCGCCGCGCGCAGGTCCTCGATGCGGGCATTGGTGCAGCTGCCGATGAATACGGTATCTACGGGGATACTCGTGATCGGTGTGCCGGATTTGAGACCCATATATGCGAGGGCCTCTTCGACATCTTTTCGGCTGTAACCGGGCACTTTGTCGGGCTCCGGGATACGTCCGGTGACATCGAGCACCATGCCGGGATTTGTTCCCCAAGTGACTTGGGGTGCGATGGCAGAAGCGTCGACCGCGAGTTCACGGTCGTAGCGGGCTCCGGCGTCAGTCGGGAGTGTTTTCCAGAAGGCCAACGCTTTCTCAAACGCTTTACCTTTCGGCGCGAAAGGACGGTCGCCGCCGGCGATGTATTGGAAGGTTGTCTCATCCGGCGCGATCATGCCGGCCCGTGCGCCAGCCTCGATACTCATATTGCAGACGGTCATGCGCGCCTCCATTGAAAGTTTTTTAATAGCGTCGCCGCAATATTCTAAAACGTATCCTGTTCCTCCGGCGGTGCCGATGAGGCCTATCAATTTTAAAATCAAGTCTTTTGCGGTGACAGCAGGTTTTAAATGTCCCGTGAATTCCACCTTGAATGTTTTAGATTTTTTTTGGGGAAGGCACTGCGTCGCCAACACATGCTCGACTTCGGAGGTGCCGATCCCCAACGCAAAAGTACCGAACGCACCGTGCGTCGAGGTATGCGAATCGCCGCAGACGATCGTCGTCCCGGGCACGGTCAGTCCGAGCTCGGGGCCGATGATATGAACAATGCCCTGATTTGCGCTGTTTAAATCATAGAGACGCACGCCAAATTCTTTACAATTTTTTGTGAGCGCCTCGATCTGCGCTTTGGAGATCGGGTCCTTGATATTCATCCGGTCTTCGGTCGGGACGTTGTGATCCATCGTCGCGAACGTGAGATCGGACCGGCGGACTTTACGGCCGGTGAGACGGAGACCTTCAAAGGCCTGTGGGCTTGTCACCTCATGCACTAAATGCCGGTCAATATAAAGCAACGCCGCGCCGTCCGAAAGCGTTGTGACGACGTGCTGATCCCAGATTTTTTCAAACAGAGTTTGTTTCATAGGCTAGTCATTATATTTCAGGGAGCCTCAATGCACAAGCCCAAACCGTTTTAGTGTATAATAAATACCATGTTTCTCGACCTCTTCGACGATAAGACAAATAAGATTTTAGGCGCGAAAACTTACGCCGATTTCAAGACGGAGCTTGCGAAATCCAACTGCGTCAAATGTGCGCTCTCGGAGTCGCGCACGCAGCTCGTTGTGGACCGCGGAAATCCGGAAGCGAATGTCTTGATGATCGGCGAGGCGCCGGGCCAGAACGAAGACCTGCAGGGACGGGCGTTTGTCGGGCGGGCGGGACAGCTTTTGGATCAATTGATGAAAGACATCGGATTTTTTACCGAGAAAGACAGCCTGATCGTGAATGTGGTCAAATGCCGCCCGCCAGAGAATCGCGCGCCGTCGCCGAAAGAGGCGGCCACGTGTTTTCCGTTTTTAAAAAAGCAGATCGATCTTGTCAAACCGCGGTTTATTCTTTTGTTGGGCGCCACCGCTTTGAAACACGTGCTCCCCGGACGAAAAGACCTTGGCATGGAAAGTCAGGTGGGAATTTTTTTTGATCATGCCGGCTACCCGGGCGTCGATTTTATGGTGTTGTACCATCCCGCGTTTATCCTGCGCGACCCTCGCAAGAAGCCGCTGATGGTCGAGCATCTGAAACGGTTCAAGGAACGTTGGGACAAGCATCGGGATAAAAATTCTTCATGAGCGTGGTTCAATTACCGCCCAAGACAAACCCATTCGCCCCGAGGCAATATGGCGAACTTTTTAAGGTCACGGACCGCGTCTATATCTTTAGGAATATCACGAACTCCTCATTCGTGATCGGCGACCGCGCCGTCGCCGTGATAGACACGCAAGTGAATTTTCCTTCCGCCGAGCGTCTTTTATCGCTTGTCCGTTCGGTGACCGATAAACCTATTGAAGTGGTCATCAATACGCATTATCACTGGGATCACACGAACGGGAATCAATTATTCAAGGACCAGGGCGCGGTGATCATCTCATCAAAGTTGACGAAAGATTTCATGGTGAGACGCGCGCCTCGGCAGAAAGAGTTTTTATCGGGCCGCGGTTTTGAGTTGGGGAATGATCCGCTGTTGCCCGAAATCACTTTTGAGGGGCAGCATGAAATTGATCTGGGGAATATGCCGCTCAGGCTTTTTTTTGCCGGTTCCGCCGAGACTGACGACGCGACCGCGATACACGTGGCGCGTGAGAACGTTTTGATGAGCGGTGATACCGTGATGACGGGGAGCTTTCCGATATTCGGCCAGCCGGTTTGGGATGAGGGTCTCGAGGGCAATGAACAGTGGATCGACACGATCAAAAAACTCACCTCGCTTAATCCCCGGCACATTGTCCCGGGCCACGGGCCGCTTGCTCACGAAACCGAGATCAATTTATTGATCAAAATAGAAAAATATTTTCTCGACGAAGTCAAAGCGCTCGTTCAAAAAGGATATTTATTAGACCAGGTCTTGCAAGACCTGGAATCACGCCTTCCACGTTGGGTCACAGAAATTCCGCTGGTGTGGGGAACGCCGCGTTACGCGATCTTGAGGGTCTATCACGGATTGACGAAAAAACCGGCGGATAAAGAGCCTGGTTGGCAGTACTATAAGCCGTCCGTGATCCCCGAAGCCGGCGCGTCCAAATTAGAGCAGGCGGTCAGAGACAAAGAAACCCTCAAAGATTTTTTAAAAATGGCGGCGGAGGCTGAAGAAGGAGGCGATGTAGCTTTGAAGCTCTCCATTCTAAAAAAAGCGTCGCAAGTTTTTTCTGAATCTCCCGATGCGTTAGCGGCTTATGCCGAAGCGCTTGTCGACGCGTCCCGTGCGGAGTCCTCGGTGCTTGAAAAAGGGGATTTTTTCGAGGCCGCGCGCCAAAGCTGGAAGAAGGCTTTGAGTATTTCTCCGGCTCACCAGGGAGCGCTTCTTGGTCAAGGGCGGTATTTGACGATGATGGCTTATCGAGGAGGAGATGACCCTAAAGCGGGCATGGATTTATTAAGAAAAGTGATCGAGCTGGGAGCCTCGGGTTGTCCGCGCGCCGAAGCGGAATTTTATCTCGGCATCGGCTTTCGGCGATTAGGAAATGAAACAGCCGCGCGTGAACAATTTCAAAAAGCCATTCAAATCGACCCGTCTTTTATGCCAGCCCATCTTGCGGCACAATAGCCCGTCATCCTGAATGCAACAAATGTCATTGCGAGCGTGGGGCGAAGCAATCTGATTGAGATTATGGCTATATAGAATCTAATGCAATATTATGGTATACTTTGGCTTATGAATAAACAATTTGAAGCTCGTTTAACGGTTTTAATGTCTCAAGAAGAGGGTAAGTTTTACGCTCACTGCTTGGCGTTTGACATATTGGCTGAAGGTAATACTGAAGCACAAGCTAAAAAGCGGCTCGGAGAAATGATCTTCGAATATGTGCGGTTTTACCTGCGGAATAACCTTGAACAATATTTATTTCGACCTGCTGCGATGAAATACTGGGATGTCCTTCGGTTGATTCAGAAAACCAAACATAATTATCTTGTACTGCCTCAAGGTCTTTTAAAGGCCACGTCTCCTAATCGCATTGCGCAGTATCTGGATCCTGTGAATGCCCCCGCCTGCACCTAATCGCGATAAGGTTTTGAAGTATCGTGATCTCCGCGCAAAACTCAGCCGTTTTGGTGTGAGTGAACAGTCCAATCGTGGAAAAGGCTCACATCGAATGTTTATGAAAGTCATCGAAGGACGCCCTGTCATTGACTTTGTCACTTGCCACAATGAAGGGGATGATATTAGCAGGAAAGTGGTGGGACATATCCGAGAGAAATTTCAAATCCCGTTGGGAGATTTTTATAAATAATCTCTAGTTTTTGCAGGGTCCGCGAACTATTGAAGAGCCTCTAAATGTCATTGCGAGCGTGGGGCGAAGCCCGGGGCGAAGCAATCTAAGCGTCGCTGCCGCGAGGCCAACAGATCCTGCATCTCACTTTGGAACCTGGTCAGGTTTATTTAGATAATTTTATTAAAAGATTACTTTCCTTCAACTCCATAATCAATAGGCCATGGTTTCTTTTGAATTTGTCTAAAATGAGGCCAACTCATTATAAAAACCATCGCTAATCCAATGCGACAATCCAATTTGGTTTCAGTATCAAGCCGAAAATCCAAAACATAACGATTGAAGTGTCCGCCTGTGCGTACTCGTTGAATATGAGCAACTTTTGTTTTATTAAAAATAATGTTGTAATCCAAAAGATAGGTTCTATATTGAGACCAAAAAAATGTCGCTATCGCATTGGTGTCGGATTGCATCAAGCCTATCAATTCGTTTGTAGCACTAAAAATATCCCATCGGATCTCAAAGCAGAATTTGACTTTGCAAATAATATTGTTTTGATCGTCGAGAACCGTAAATCTCCGCGCAAGTTGAATAAGGCTATCTCTTTTAATTGTTAAGACAGGTGTGTGCTTTTGAGAATCAAATAACGTCAGAGAAGAAGTCCAAAAATATCTTTCCTTTGAAAATAAAGTGGCTTATTAACATTATTTAAGATACCCCTCCTTCTTTGTGCTGGTGAATCTGATAGGTTTCTTTAGGTGAGTCTTTGGTGGTAGGTTCTACCATTTTCCCTCATTTTTAGCCTGTTTTTTACCAGAACAGCCCCGAGGGCGAATTAGCTTTATAAACGATAAACGCCCTACTTCCCAAAACCCGAAGCAAGGCATTTTAAGATGTTATTGTATCACAATTTGTAGGACTCAGAATCTTCCACAGCTGGGGGAGTAGGATAAAAAAGGACGAGGGGGAATCTCCCCCTCGGATAGAATTATTTCTTGAATTGTTCTTTCTCGGTCGAGCCTTCCATTGCCGTAGTTGAGGAATGCCCCTGCGAGGCGATCTCGGTGACCGCATCAAAATAACCGGTGCCTACGAATTCCTGATGCTTGGTCGCTTCGTATCCGGCCGCTTCGGACTCGAATTCAGACACTTGGAGTTTTGAATAGGCGGCCATGCCGTTGTACTTGTATTCTTTCGCGAGCGTGAACATGCTGTGATTCAGCACGTGAAAACCGGAAAGTGTCACGAACTGAAATTTGTATCCCATCGCCCCGAGTTCCTTTTGAAATTTCCCGACCACCGCCTCTTCGAGGTTCAACTTCCAATTGAACGACGGCGAACAATTGTAGGCTAGCAGTTTGCCCGGATATTTTTTGTGGATGGATTCGGCGAATGTCTTGGCCTGTCCAAGATTGGGTTTTGAGGTTTCAAACCATAAAAGATCCGCATACGGAGCGTAGGCCAGCGCGCGCGCGATAGCCTGGTCAAGGCCGGCCTTGACCTCATAAAAACCCTCATGAGTTCTTTTTTGGCTTTGGATGAACGGCCTGTCATAAGGGTCAATATCACTGGTGAGCAGCGCCGCGCTGTCCGCGTCGGTACGCGCGATCAAAAGAGTAGCCACTCCCGAAACGTCAGCCGCCAGCCGCGCCGCGACAAGTTTCGTGATGAATTCCCTGGTGGGGACGAGCACCTTGCCGCCGAGGTGGCCGCATTTTTTCACCGAAGCTAATTGATCTTCAAAGTGGACGCCAGCCGCGCCTTCCTCGATCATATATTTCATGATCTCGAAAGCGTTCAAAGGCCCTCCGAATCCCGCTTCCGCGTCCGCGACGAGCGGCGCTATCCAATGGGTGCTGTGATCACCTTTTAAGTGGTGGATCTGATCGGCGCGTTGCAGGGAATTGTTGATGCGTTTTAAAAGATACGGCACGCTGTCGGAAGGGTAGAGACTTTGGTCGGGATACATGCGCAGAGAATTGTTCATATCCGCGGCGACCTGCCAACCGCTCACATAAATGGCTTTGAGCCCCGCTTTCACCTGCTGGATCGCCTGGTTTCCCGTCACGGCGCTTAAGACATGGACGTAGGGCTCTTCATGCAAAAGCTTCCAAAGCCGGGCAGAACCTAGCTTTGCGAGCGTGAACCCGCGATCAATAGTGCCTCTTAATTTGTATACGTCCTCGGCGCTATAGGGCCTTAGAATGCCTTTCCAACGAACGGAATCTTTCCACTCGGATGCTAATTTATTCACAAATTCATTCTTTTCCATTGGCCCTCCCTTAGTCTATATAGTCGTAAGCCACCAACGTTAAAAAGTCCGGGCACTCATGCCTTGTCATCATGTCCTCGAAAAGCGAAGACGCGCGTTTGAATTGCCCGGTGTTGTATTTTTCTTCGCCCAACGAGGTCTTGATTTTTTGAAGCTCTTCCCGGGTCATTTGTTTGACAAGATCCGCGTTGACGATCCTGCCATCTGACATTTTAGCCTTGTGTTTGACCCATTGCCACACTTGGGTCCTTGAGATTTCCGCGGTGGCGGCATCTTCCATTAAATAGTAAAGCGGGACACAGCCCATGCCGCGTAGCCAAGCCTCAAGATAAAGGATGCCGACATTGATGTTTGTTCTTAAGCCGTTTTCCGTAATTTCTCCTTTAGGCACTAAAAGAAGGTCCGTGGCGGAGACCTTCACGTCTTCGCGTTTTTTATCGATCTGATGCGGGCCGCTTAAGTGTTGTTTAAATATTTCCATCGCGACCGGCACCAAGTCCGGATGCGCGACCCACGTGCCGTCGTGTCCGGCTTTGACTTCACGTAGCTTGTCCTGCCTGACTTTCTCCAAGGCGATTTCATTTTTGGCGGGGTCCGACCGGATCGGGATCTGCGCGGCCATGCCGCCCATCGCGTGGATGCCGCGCTTATGGCAGGTCAGGATCAGGAGATCGACGTAGGACCTTAAAAAATGCTTGTCCATTGTGACCGAGGCGCGGTCGGGAAGCACAAACTCCGGTTTATTCTTGAATTTTTTAATGAAGCTAAAAATATAATCCCAGCGTCCGCAATTCAGGCCCGCCGAGTGGTCTTTCAATTCATAAAGGATTTCGTTCATCTCGAAAGCGGCCAGGATCGTTTCGATCAGCACGGTAGCCCGGATCGTTCCGTTGGGGATCCCGAGTTTTTTTTGTGAAAAAATGAAAACGTCGTTCCAAAGCCTTGCCTCAAGATGGCTTTCCATTTTTGGCAGATAAAAGTAGGGTGCGGTGCCTTTTTCGATCAATGCTTTCGCGTTGTGGAAGAAAAAAAGGCCGAAATCGAAAAGGGAAGCTGAGATCGGATTTTGATCAACAAGAAAATGTTTTTCGTTCAGATGCCAACCTCGCGGCCGCACCATTAGCGTCGCTGTTTTTTCTTTCAACGCGTAATGTTTGCCTTCAGCGCTTGTAAAATCGATATTGCGGCGCACCGCGTCGCAGAGATTGATCTGCCCTTCGAGGTTGTTAGACCAGGTAGGGGAATTCGAATCTTCAAAATCCGCCATAAAGACGTTCGCGCCGCAATTCAGCGCGTTGATGATCATTTTTCGCTCGACAGGCCCGGTGATCTCGACTTTTCGGTCAAGAAGATCGCGCGGGATAGGGGCCGCGCCCCAATCAGATCCGCTGATTTTTTTGTTTTCGGATAGGAAATCGGGAAGTTTGCCTTTGTCGATCTCACTTTGCCGCTCGACCCTTCTCTTCAGAAGTTCTTGGCGTCGAGACTCAAAATTTCTGGATAACTCCAAAAGAAACCTGACCGCGGCCGGTGTGAGAATTCGGGGTTGTCCCGAGATAACGGGCCCGCGGATCTCGATACCTTCGATTTTGTCAGGGAATTCTTCTTTTGGAAATTCCATGTTTGTATTATAACATAATGAACATTAATTAAAGGAGAGCGTTTGTGAAAGATATTCATTTGGAGATTGTGCGTGTCACGGAGGCCGCGGCGATCGCGGCATCGGCATGGATCGGCAGCGGCGATAAAAAAGCGGCTGACAAAGCGGCGACCGACGCGATGCGTGAGCGGTTAAACACGATCGATTTTTCCGCGCGTATCATTATCGGTGAAGGCATCAAGGACGAAAGCGCGGGGCTTTTTGCCGGTGAGAAGGTTGGAAAATTAGTCGGTAAGGCCGATAAAACTTATGATATGGCCGTGGATCCCATTGAGGGCACGCGTCCCACCGCTAATTCAGGTCCGGAGGCTTTGAGCGTTTTGGCGGTCGCCGAAAAGGATTCTCTTTTATCGACACGCGCGTATTACATGAATAAACTTGCCTATGGCCCGCAGATCTTGCAGAAGACCAAGCTTTCAATCACGGACCCGATGGCAAGGACGATTGATCTTGTGTCCAAAGCGACTGGGAAACAGATGCAGAACATCGTCGTCTGTGTGCTGGACAGACCGCGCCATGAAAAATTGATCGCTGAGTTAAGACGCATCGGGGTTCACATCAAACTGATCCAGGATTGTGACGTGTCGGGTGCGATCGCGTCTTGCCAGAGCGAGAGCGGCATCGACCTTTTGTGCGGCATCGGCGGATCGCCGGAAGGCGTGATCACGGCCTGTGCGATCCAGTGCCTTCGTGGTGATTTTCAAGCCCAGATCGTGAAAGAAGACGGCAGCATTGAACCAAAGGTTTATAATTTAAATGATTTTGTGAAAGGCCCTTGCGCTTTCGCGGCGACCGGCATCACCAACGGCAGTTTGCTTCGAGGCGTCCGCTACACTTCTCAAGGGCCCGTGACGAGCAGTGTCTTTATGCGTTCCATCAGTGGGACGATACGCTGGATTCAGTCTTATCATGGCAATTGACGCGTTGTTTAATTAATCGCGGGATTTTATGAAAAAATGTCCGTTTTGCGCCGAAGAAATCCGAGAGGAGGCTGTTTATTGCCGTTTTTGCAAAAAAGATCTAAAAACAGCTGAATTCAAAGAAGAAATTTTTTTTGAAGGGCACGCGGTCATGAAAGGGCACGTGGGCACATTTTTATTAGGCCTACTATTAATCCCTCTTTTTGGCGTGGGCCTTTTGGTTTTTTTATTCCTTTTTTTTCAAATCAAGACGCAACGCTATAAGATTTCCAATTTGCTGATCGAGCACGAAACAGGCTTGATCAACCGCAAGCACAATTCGCTGGATAATTGGCGCATCAAAGACGTCCAGCTGAACCAGAACTTTTTTGACCGCCTATTCAAGACTGGTACCATCGCCGTGGTGTCGATAGACAAGCTTACGCCGGTCTTGGCCTTAAAGGGACTGCCGGACGCCAAGACGATCTACGAAAAGCTTAAAATAGCCGCTTTCAAGCAGCGTAAGGAACGTAAAGTCACCGGCATGGAGGTTTCGTAAAGTCTAAACAAGATTTCAGAGAATCTTTACAAGTGCTTCATAATATGGTAGCTTATAAAGCTAATAACTTTTAAAAAGAATTTTCAAAATTGAGATACCCCTTAAAATTCTTTATAATCTTTCTTCTTGTTTTATCGCTTGCAGGTTGCGGAGGTTTAGACAAGAAAGAGTTGGACACGATTACGGTCTGGCACTGGATGTCAGACCGCGACGAGGCGTTTCAAGAACTTGCCAAACGTTTTGAAAATGAAACGCATATCCAGGTGAAGTTTGAGCTGTACGCGCCCTCCGAATCATATACTCAAAAAATTAAAGCCGCCGCCCAGACCAATACCCTTCCCGATATATACGGTATCCTCGGTGAGAAAAAAGATTTTGCTAGCTTTATCAAATCCGGTTATGTGGCTGACCTCTCAGAAGATTTAAATGTGACAGCGGAAGGCGGGACCTGGAAAAATAAATTTTTTGAAAAAGCCCTTTCCGTCAATGAATTCTTACCGGATAATGAATACGCCGTGAAGCCCGGCATTTACGGCGTTCCGCTGGATGTCACGGCGATCAAGATCGTCTATAATAAAAAACTTTATCAGAAAGCGGGCCTGGATCCTAACAAGCCTCCGGTGACGTGGGAAGAATTTTTGAGCCACTGCAAGGTTCTTAAAGAAAACGGCATCCAGCGGTTTGTCAGCGGATTTGGTGAGATTTGGATGATCGACGCGCTGGCGTCCAACTATGCGATGAACCTCATGGGCGAGGAGAGGGTATTTGAGACTTACGAAGGCAAGGTACCTTATACGGACCCGGATTGGGTCCGCGTGCTGTCATTGTTTAAAGAAATGGCAGACCAACAGATCCTTGTGGAGGGGGCCGTGACGATGGTGAACAAGACCGCGGAGCAGACTTTCGCCAATGAGCGCGCCGCTTTCGCGTTTAACGGCTCCTGGTGCGTCAATGTTTATAAAGGAATGAACCCAAATCTTGAGTATGCGGCGATCCTGCCGCCGCGAATCACCAGCAAACACCCGATGAAGGTGTGGGGCGGCGCCGGAGGCTCCTTTGTAGTGAATAATAAGTCCTTCCGCCGGGGGTCCGCAATCCAGTTCCTCAAGTGGCTCACGCAGGAAGAACAGCAGGCTTATTTTGCAGGCCAGACCGAAAACCTGCCCGCGAACAAAAAAAGTGTCGCGCAAATTTCTCCGATCCTCTCCCAATTCGCCGCGGATATGGACAATACCACTCATCCGAATATCTACCCTGTCCATGAGGACCATGAGGTGATCGAAGCGTTCGACAAGGGAATTCAATCCATTTTGATCGACGAAAAAACACCCGAAGCCGTTGCGGCAGAGGTCCAAAAAGTAAAAGAGAAAGTGCTAAAAAGGGCTCATAAGCCATGAATTATCACCGCATCCGAAATTTTGTCGGAAATTATGTTTTCATCCTGCCTGCTTTTCTCCTTTTTTTTACCTTCAGCCTCTATCCCTTTTTTAAGGTTTTTCAGCTTTCGGTTACCAATTGGGATGGCATTTCGCCGTCGATTGCGTTCGTTGGCTTGGCGAATTTTAAAGATCTCTTGACGGAAAACCCGACGTTCTGGGTTTCAATGAAGAACGCTTTTTATGTGACGTTTCTGGCGTTGACGGTTCAGAACTTTTTGGCGCTATTTTTGGCGCTTCTTTGTGACCGTGATATCAAGGGCGGCAATGTGTACCGCGTGATATTTTATCTGCCTCCGGTATTGTCGGGTATCGTGGTTGGTCTCATATGGAACTGGATCTATGACGGAAACTACGGTCTTTTGAATCATTTTCTCGCGTTTATCGGTTTGGGCGATCTGTCACGGGCTTGGCTGTCGGACCCCAAGACCGCGTTGTTGGCGGTCTCGATGATTCATATGTGGAGAGGTTTTGGATGGGGTTTTGTGATTTTGTTGGCAGGACTTCAAAGCATCCCGCGTGAGCTCTATGAAGCCGCGCGTGTCGATGGCGCCAACAGCTGGATTGTGTTTAAGAGCATCACGGTCCCGCTGATGATCCCGGTTTTTATTTTGGTTTCCATCCTCACAATCTTAGGCACGATGCAGATATTTGATATCATCATTGCCACGACCGGCGGCGGCCCCGGGTATCATACCGAGGTGCCGATCACGCGGATCGTGGCGACGATGATCGGCTCGTCACAGTTTGGCTATGCCTGCGCGATGGGTGTGATTTTTGGACTGATTTTACTCGCTCTTTCGATGGTCCAAATACGCGTGTCTAAGATGATGAGGCAAATCTGATGAACGCCGCGGCCCTGAGCGCCAGACCCGAAATCAACTACGAGAAAGTGAAGCGCATCACGACCAGTTTTTTTATTCACGCGTTTTTGATTGTAATCTCAATTGCCTGTCTTTTTCCGCTTTGGTGGGCGTTTGCCTCGAGCCTCAAAACCCAGCAGACCGTGTTCAGCGATCTAAGCCTTTTCCCCAAAAATCCGCATTGGGAAAATTATTATTATGCCTGGACGAAAGCGGATTTCGGGCTTTATTTCCTGAACAGTCTGATCTACACGGTGACGGTCGTGATCGGCGTTGTCTTTGTCTCCTCGATGGCGGCGTACGCATTTTCAAGATTCCAGTTTCCTGGAAAGAATATCCTTTTTCTCGTGATCATCTCGACGATGATGATCCCGATCCCGGGATCGTTCATCGCGCTTTATGTTCTTTTGAACAAATTGCATCTGGTCAATACGCAGATCGGCTATATCTTGCCGCAGATCAATGGCCAGTTGGCACTAGGAATTTTTTTATTAAAAACATTTTTTGATGATCTTCCAAAGGAGCTTGAGGATTCCGCACGCATCGACGGCTGCGGAAGACTCAGGGTCTATTGGCATATTGCGCTGCCGATGGCGCGTCCCGCGATCGCAGTTTTAGCTATTTTTAGTATTTTGGCGGTGTGGAACGAATATCTTTTGGCGATGCTTGTGTTGTCCAGCAAAAATTTTATGCCGCTTCAAAGAGGCCTGATGGTTTTTCAGGGGGCTCATGTAACGCAGTATCCGCTTTTGATGGCCGGGATCATCATCACGGTGCTGCCGGTGCTGGTGGTGTATCTTGCGCTTCAGAAACATATCATTAAAGGGATCACGGCAGGCGCCGTGAAAGGCTAAATGACAAACAACGGTCGACAACGAACAAAAGACAAAGGGCGCGCGATGATTTATCGTATGAAGTTTATCGCCTGCAGCTTCTTTTTCTCATTTTTCTTTGCAATGCCTTCTTTTGCTTTGGGCAATGACAATTCCGGCACCGAAATCATGAATTCGCATGGAGAGAACATGGAATTGGATTTCAAGCTTTACGATCCAGGCACCGAAGAAATTGTGGATTACTCAAAGTTCGGCACTTTCCATGGGGCGGGGACGGAGGCGTATGAATATAAGCTCACCGAACGAAAAGGACTCGCCGAGGCCGTGGGTGAGGGGATCTATCCGAACAATTCCGTGTATAAGGATCCGGCTTACCGGATTTTAGTGACCAAAGGCAAATTAAACGGAAGCCAGTGGGATTATGTGCATAACGATGACCAACAACTCGCATTTTACAAATGGGCGACCTCCCATGACACGCCGGCGGTGCAACAATATTATACGGCGCTGACCCTTGAAAAACTCGGCGAGACCAGGCAAGCTATAAAGGCCTATGAGGCGGTGTTAGTCAATTTTCCCAAGCAGGTCGGATGGACCGTTTTTCATACGCCGCTTTATATGGGGAAATTGTCGATCGATAGAATTGAATACCTGACGCGAAAAAATCCAGATCTTGGGATCCAACTCGAAGGCGCCAAGATAGTGGTTGAAAACGGATACAACGCGATCGTCTCTGATGACCATTTTATCGTAAACCCCGGAAAGCTTGTGAAGGTAAGGCCCGAGGCATTGAAGCCTAAGCGGATCGAGGTATCGAAATTCAAGATAACTAAAACGCTGGGCGCAGGGTCGGTGCAGGCCGTTCAGTTTGAAAACGGCCATTGGCAGCTGCGCATCGACGGAAAGCCCGCGATGGTCAAGGCCGTCGCGTATAATCCAACACCGGTCGGAAAATCTCCGCATGAAGGATATAATCTGGATTCCTGGGTCCTGTCCGACTTGAACGGCAATGGCAAGATTGATGGGCCTTATGACAGTTGGGTTGACAAGAATAAGAACAATAAACAAGATCCCGACGAAAAAGCAGTAGGCGATTTTCGGTTGATGAAAGAGATGGGCGTGAATACGATCCGTCTTTATCATCACGCGATGAATAAAGAGCTTTTGGGGCAGCTTTATAAGAATTATGGCATCCGTGTCATCATGGGTGACCTGCTTGGTATGTACGCGACGGGTTCGGGCGCCGAATGGTTCAAGGGCACCGATTTTAAGAGCCCGGTTGATCGTGAAAAAATGAAAGAAAGCGTCCGCCAGATGGTGATGGAATATAAGGATGAGCCGTATATCTTGATGTGGATGCTCGGCAACGAATCCAATTACGGTGAGCCCGGCGATCAGAAAAAAGACAAAGTGGGCTTTGGAAGCCAGGCTAAGCTGCAGCTCGACGTGTTTTACTCGTTTGTAAACGAAGTCGCCGCGATGATCAAGACCATCGACCCGAATCATCTGGTGGGTTTCTCGAACGGCGAGGTCATGAACATTGATATTTTAGCCAAACACAGCGACGCTATCGATATTTTTGGTGTCAATGCCTATCGCGGCGCTAGCGGATTTGGCCGAAGTTTTTGGGAAGATGCCAAGGATTTTATGAATAAGCCTGTGCTATTGACCGAATACGGATGTCCGGCCTATTACGCCGGCAAGTCAGCCGCTTTCGCGGAAGACAAACAGATGGAGTATCATAAAGGCAATTGGGAAGATATCGTTTATAATAGCGCAGGTTCCGGTTATGGCAATGCGATCGGCGGCGTCGTGTTTGAATTTGTCGATGAATGGTGGAAGGCAGGACCGCCGCCAAAGTTCATCTCTTCCGTCCAGGATACTCGCGGCGATTTTGTCGCCAACTTTCCTGACGGCTGGATGTATGAGGAATGGCTTGGCGTGACCAGCCAAGGAGACGGGAGCCATTCACCGTATCTGCGGCAGCTACGAAAGTCTTATGAATATTACAAAAAGGTTTGGAACGAGTAAAAAAGGAGTCAACGTGATGAGGTCCAAAATAGTCCTCCTGATAGGCATCGCCGCATTATTCATTGGAATGGGATTTTCATTACAGGGATGTGAAAATAAGACAATAGTGGACTCGCCGTCCTCCGAAGTGCGGGTATCTGAGCCAGGAGGGGGAACCGTAACGGAGAAACAACCGAACGTAGGCGCCAAGGTTTCCAAGGCCGGACCCTTCAAAACCTTCAAAGTCTACACCGACGGCAGCGCCCCGGATAACCATTACATCCCTTCCGGATGGATGGGAGACTATGGAGATCTGAAACTGGATGAGAAATTTATGACCAATCCCCATAGCGGCACCACTTCCATTAAGATTGTTTACAATGGCAAAGCAGCCCAAGGGGCCCGTTGGGCAGGCATCTATTGGCAGAATCCCCCGAACAACTGGGGAACCCGTCCCGGCGGTTATGATCTGACCGGAGCCAAGAAACTCACATTCTGGGCACGCGGTGACCAAGGCGGCGAAAGAATCGAGGAATTTAAAGCCGGCGGTATTACCGGGGAATACGCGGATTCGGATGTCGCCGGTATTGGTCCTGTAGTTTTGACCACTGAATGGCAGGAGTTTACGATTGATCTGGAAGGGAAAGACCTGTCCTCCATCAGCGGAGGATTCTGCTGGTCCACGAATATCGATGTGAACCCACAGGGTTGCACCTTCTATCTGGATGATATAAAATACGAATAAATTAAAAGGAGATGTTATGAAAATAAAATGTATGCTTGCAACCACAGCGGCTTTTCTGGTGGTGGCCTTTTACCCGATGGTCAAGGCGGACGCCGCGCCCTTCAAAACCTTCAAAGTCTACACCGACGGCAGCGCCCCGGATAACCATTACATCCCTTCCGGATGGATGGGAGACTATGGAGATCTGAAACTGGATGAGAAATTTATGACCAATCCCCATAGCGGCACCACTTCCATTAAGATTGTTTACAATGGCAAAGCAGCCCAAGGGGCCCGTTGGGCAGGCATCTATTGGCAGAATCCCCCGAACAACTGGGGAACCCGTCCCGGCGGTTATGATCTGACCGGAGCCAAGAAACTCACATTCTGGGCACGCGGTGACCAAGGCGGCGAAAGAATCGAGGAATTTAAAGCCGGCGGTATTACCGGGGAATACGCGGATTCGGATGTCGCCGGTATTGGTCCTGTAGTTTTGACCACTGAATGGCAGGAGTTTACGATTGATCTGGAAGGGAAAGACCTGTCCTCCATCAGCGGAGGATTCTGCTGGTCCACGAATATCGATGTGAACCCACAGGGTTGCACCTTCTATCTGGATGATATCAAGTACGAGTAGATTTTCATGGAAAGGTAATTGTTGAAAAAAATAGCGGTCATTGGCGTTCTTTTTTGCCTAGTAGTTCTGGGCATCTATATTTATTCTAGAGGTTTTGTGAGCTCAAAGGTTCCTACCATCACCATCGACAAACAAAATGGCGACAAGCTTTTAGTCGATGGAAAACCTTTTCTCATCAAAGGCGTTTGTTATATCCCGATCCCCGTCGGCAAGGACTACGAATATAACTTTTGGGGTGATCCCCATAAACCTTGGCTTTTGGATGGCCAGCTGATGAAAGAGGCGGGGATCAACACGGTCCGCATCTACCGTGTCGGGAAAAACCCAGAGGAGGTCAAAAAAGTCCTCGAAGATCTCTACGGAAAATTCGGGGTTCACGCACTGATGGGAAACTATCTGGGTTTTTGGAACTGGCCTCCACCCAACTACTCAGACGAACAGTTCAATCAAAAGGTGAGGACGGAAGTCCTTGAAATGGTCCGCCTCTATAAGGACAGTCCCGGCGTATTAATGTGGGTGCTGGGAAATGAAAATAATTACAGCTTCGACCGCCAGAACATCCAGCGTTGGACCAATGACGCGATAGACGCATTGCCGGATGCCGAATCCCAGAGAAAAGAAAAGGCGAGGATCTATTATACGTTCGTCAATGATTTGGCTAAGGAAATAAAAAAGATAGATTCCGCGCATCCTGTCGTGATGGGCGTCGGTGAAGTGGCAAGCCTGGATATTGCGAAGACGGTCTGTACCGATATCGATGCGATTGGGATGATCGCCTACCGCGGGCCCGGGTTCGGCAATCTATTCCGCCAGATAAAGCAGAAAATAGATCTCCCTGTTGTCATGACCGAGTGGGGGGCGGACAGCTTTAACGCCATGACCGAAGAGCCGGATGATGAAGATCAGGCCGAATTTCTTAAACTCCAATGGCAGGATATCGCAAGAAACGCGGACCCCAAGCACGGCGTGGGCAATTGTCTCGGCGGCACGGCTTTCGAATGGACCGATGAATGGTGGAAAGGCAATGAAAATATTCCACACACCTGGAACGTGCATGATACGGCCGCGCATTGGTATAACAACTCTTATTATTACGATGCGGAAGTGAAGACCCGCCTCAATATGAACGAGGAGTGGTGGGGTATCATCTCGCTAGATCCTAAAAAAACGGCCGACGGCAACAATCAACGAATCCCCAAAAAATCCTACTTTGAATTAAAATCCCTCTGGGCTAAGAAGGTGTGATCGAAAAACGCCAGTATGTCCGGATGAGCACCGTTTTTCCGGTGGAGATCGAGTTTCCTCAAGAACCCGGAAAAAAAAGTTCTCCTCATCTTTTGCAAGCTTTTACAAGAGATGTCAGCGCCGGCGGGATGTGCCTTGAGCTTAAAATCTTGGCTCACGAAATAGAAAAAGAATATTTCATTCCAAGCGCTCAGCTTGCGCTCACGATCAACCCACTATTTGCCAAGCGTCCAATCCAAGCGACCGCGAAAATCGTATGGTTTAAAAAACAGGAAGCGCCGCTTCCGCCCTGCTATCTCGCCGGCGTGGTTTACACGCAGATCGATGAAAAGGAAAGGTCGCGGCTTATTCGCTATGCCAAACGTCAATGGTGGCTCCCGCGCCTGGTGGTCACCGCCGGAATTTTATTGGTCGGGCTTGTGGCCATTTTTTTTATTCAAAACCAAAGGCTTGTTTCCGAAAATAAAGCGATCATAGAACGTTTTCATGAAAACACGGAAAAAGCGTTCGGCATTTCCTCAAAACTCTATCAGCTTCAGAAAAGGGAACAGGCTTTGAGCCGCGCCTTGAGCCGATCGCAGGCCGAGGTCAGGAAACTGAATGCTTCGATCGCGGTACTCGCGGTCGAAGATGTCCAACAAAAGGAAACTCATCAGCGAGAACTTGCAACGAGTCTTGAAAGACAGCGAAAGCTTGACGAAGAACTAAAGCATATAGCGCAGCGCAAGGAAAAACTGGAAGTAAGCTACCAAACACTGCAAAAAGATGAAGCGCCGCTCACGAAGACCGCACTCCATCAAATGGCGGAATGGATAAAAACGCACCGCAACCTTCACACGGGCCTTGTGGCAAGCTATGAGGGGGATGCTTCTTTGAGCGATTGGGCGTTCACGTACGACCAGTCACTGGCCAGTCAGGTGTTTTTGGTTTTTGGGGATTTGAAAAGCGCGAAGGAAATTCTTTCATTTTACGCTGACCGCGCTGAAAAATCCGAAGGCGCTTTCTTTAACGCCTATGACGCCATGGATGGGCGTGCTACGGAAAGAACCATCCATGTGGGGCCGAATGCCTGGCTCGGTCTCGCCGCGCTTCAATACGAACACCGTGTCAAAGATGGCCGTTTTTTACCGATGGCCAGGACGATCGGGGACTGGTTGATCCGGATGCAGGATGCCGAAGGCGGGCTGAAGGGCGGCCCGTCGGTGAGCTGGTACAGCACGGAGCACAATTTGGATGCCTACGCGTTTTTATCGATGCTCGCCCGAGAAACCGACGATCGCCGTTATGAAGAAGCCGCCGGTCGGGAGCTTCAATGGATTAAAAAGTATGCCTATAGCAACAAAGATTTGATGCCTAACCGCGGCAAGGGCGATTCCACGATCGCGACGGACACTTTCAGCTGGTCGATCGCGGCTTTGGGCCCCGCGAAACTAAAAGGGCTTTCATTCGACCCCGAGGCAATCATGGACTTCGCGGAAAAACAGTGCAGGGTCGAGACCCAATACGAAAATCCCGATGGAAAAATCTCAGTCGTGAAGGGTTTTGATTTTGCCAAAGCCCGCAATCTCGGACGCGGGGGCGTTATTTCTACCGAATGGACGGCGCAGGTGATCGTCACTTACCGTATTTTGTCGGATTATTTCAACGCAGTCGGAGAAAAAGAAAAAGCGCTGAATTACCGTCAGAAAGCCGATTTTTATCTCAATGAGCTCCAAAAATTGATCATCACAAGCCCTTCAAGGACAGGCCAAGGCCGCGGCTGCCTTCCGTACGCGTCGATGGATAACGTCGATACGGGCCACGGATGGCGAACACCGAAAGGCCGTCGCACCGGTTCGGTCGCCGGAACGGCTTATGGCATTTTCGCGTGGATAGGATATAATCCTTTTAGTTTTGAGGGTCCTCAAGAAGTATTAATGAAAACTAATACGTCAGAATGACGGTCGGAGAGTTTTAGATGCCCATTTATGAGACCAAACATCAGGTAAAACACGGAATGCCTTTTGGCGGGATCGGCGCCGGAAAGCTTGAGGTGACTCCGCAGGGTCTTTTTAACGCGTTTACATTTCAAAACAATTGGTCAACGCCCCTGACAGGACCCGACGAATATCCCGGGATCCTTGGTTTTCATCTTGGTTTTTTCGCGGAAGAAAAAACCCGCCGCGGCCCGTCGAGGAGAAAGGCATTTTTACTCCAAACGGTCCCGGTCCTTAAAATTCCCACCGTTAAAAATATCCGTTACAACGGCGTTTTTCCGCGCGCGACTCTTTGTTATGAGGAACCGGGCCTTGGGCTTGACGTTTCGCTTGAAATTTTTTCTCCTTGGCTCCCCGGTGATCTCAAAAATTCTAGCCTCCCCGCTGTTTTTTTTAACCTGAAAATAAAAAATAATAAAAAAAATCCTGTCGACGTCGGCTTCCTTTTTATCGGTAGAAACACGTCGGGCGAGTGGTGCGTGGGGCGAAGGAATAGGATTGACGAGGATTCGAAGTCGCTCGGGATTGAGTTCTCAAATCAAGATCCTTCGCCGCATGATATGCGTCAGGGAACGCTCCGATTCACTTTTTTAAAAAATGGCTGGCAGACCAGCTTCATGGAATCCTGGAACGCCGTGAAAAATAATTTTTCCTTCAGTCCCGGAGATATTTCGATGGCCGCTTGGGATGCCTTTGCGGAAAAGGGCGTCTTGCCGAATACAAAACACGCATTTACAGCGGAAGGCGAGAATCACGAGCTTTGCGGCGCCGTAATGGCGCGCCGCACGCTGGCGCCCGACGCTGAAAGCACTCTCTCATTCAACGCGGCCTGGTATTTTCCGAAACACGATCTGGGACATTCTTACGAACGTTCATTTAAAAGCGCCGCCGAAGTAGCCCGCTATGCGCTTCCAAAACAAAAAGAGTTTAAAAATAAAATAGAAAAAATTCAGGGGCTTGTATTTTCTCTTAGTTTTCCTGATTGGTTTAAGGACGCGCTAATGACGCATCTGGCGCCTTTTTTTGCCTCCAGCTGGTACACGAAAGACGGACGGTTTTCATTTTACGAGGCGCCGATTGTATGTCCTTTGATGGGTACCGTCGACGTTGGATTTTACGGCTCGATCCCTTTAAGTTATTTTTTCCCGGAGCTTGAGATCTCACTGATCACGCAGTTTGCCAAGGCGCAGAGAAAAGACGGCTATATCCCTCATGATCTGGGCAAAAACCGTCTTGATATGCCGTCGAACGGCACGACGTTCTATTTTTGGAAGGATCTGAATCCCAAGTTTATCCTGATGGTGTACCGGGATTATCTCTGGACGGGAAACAAAAATTTTCTCAAAGCGTTGTATCCTCATGTCAAGAAAGCGCTAGGGTGGTCCATCCGTAACGATTTTGACGGCAATGGGCTGCCGGACCATGAGGGAGAAGACCAGACCTTCGATTTGTGGAAATTCAAAGGCACGAATGCTTATACAGCGGGCATTTTTTTGGCGGCTCTCTTGGCTTGCGAAAAAATGGGCCGTTTGATGAAGGACGGCTCCTTTGCGGGAGATTGCCGCGAACGTTTTGTAAAGGGCAGCCGCAGTTTTGACCTCGAGCTCTGGAACGGGGAATATTTTGGCGAGAATTGCAACCTTTCTCAGTTAAACGGTCAGTGGATCGCCGATCTCTTAGGTCTTGGGCTGATCGCCGATAAAGAAAAGATCAAAAAGGCTATCCGAAGTGTTTTGAAACGCAATGCGCGCCACTCCGATTTTGGCATGGTTAATTCAACGCTGGCGAACGGACGCTTGGATACCTCCAACAACCATTCCAAAAATATCTGGCACGGTCTGAATTACGCTTTTATAGGCCTTGGCGTGTCTCAAGGGTTTCCGTTAGGTGATTTGTTGAAAGAGGCTCATAAAATATGGGATAATGCAGTCAGGATCCAGAAGAGCCCGTGGAATTTACCGGACATGATTGACGCAAAAACCGGACGTTTTTTGTTCGGTGATTTTGATTACCGGAATATGGCGATTTGGACCATTCCGATCGCGTACGCAGCGAGAGATAAAAAGACCGCCGCGGTGTTACGATCTCTTAGATCGCTCAGTCGTGCCAAGAGATAAATAGAGGCCATGAGACGACATGTTTTTTTAATTTCAGCCTGCCTTATTTTTTTTCTAGATCTTTCGCCGCTTCTTTTCGCGTATGAAGGACTCAGCGGCCCCGTTTCAAAGACCGGTGATTCCGCCGAGTGGCTGAACCAGCTTTATCAAAAATCCGGCTCTGCCATGACTATCAGTAATTCGGACGAAAAAACAGTTCCCGCAGAATTCCAGCCCCAGATAATTCCGGCTGAAGCGGCGGAGGCAATATTACAAATGGTTAACGAAGTCCTTCCCGCCCAAAATGCAACGGTCGGTCGCTCGAACACCGCGGTTTTCATCATTAATTCCGAGGAGAAAGCAGTTCTTCCAGCATCCCACCGTCAGGTAATTCCGGCAGAAGTAGTTCAGGAAGTATCTCAAATGCTTAAAGAAATCCCATCCGCCGAAAATGAAGCGCCGGATCATTCGGCGCCGTCTATTTCTAACGACGTGATTAATTCTCAGTCCGAAGAGGAGACCCCTAAAAAAAATCCTGAAGCCGTAGATTGGAAAACATGGGCGCAGGAGACCGCCACGCCGCTTCAAGGCGATAGCGTTAAAGTGAGCGGCCATTACCGCGTGGGTGCCGGAAGCAATTCCCGCGAATTCATTGTGAATGATTCCAATCCAGACCTCCAGGATTGGAATTATCATTATGTCTTTGGTGAAAGGTTAAACAATACTTACGACCCCGCCATTTACAGCCAGTACCTTTTGAATGTAGACTTTTCTCCTCGGGATAAGACCAATATCCATACGCAAATTGTTGCGGATCCATGGTCCTATGTCGGTCAAACCGGCGAACAGGTCCAGCGTAGCGATATTGGCAGTGAAGTGATCCGTTACAATCTTAAATATTTCGGGGCCAACAATTCCACGATTGCGCAGGGTTTTAGGACCAATGTCGCGGACCAGGTGGGATTTCCGGTGATGAAGATCAAGGATGGCCATACACCGCTCACGGTCGTCCATGGATTTTATGACTTTAATCCGGGAACCAACGGCATTCCTTTCACGATCCCCGAGCTGGACATAGATTATGAATTCCGGCCGATCCGTAAGCTCTGGGTGGACTACAACGAGGAGCGGTGGCACGCACGTGTCTTTGCGTTAGCCGATCAGACCCAGGCATTGACCACCGATGATCCTCTGGGATTATCCAACCACAAAGATTATTGGCAGCAAAGCCCATGGCTTTACCAGTACATTCCGATCCAATTTTTTTCGGACCATTCCATCCAGCGCGGTTATTATTCAGATCTTCTTTCTTTCTACGCGAGAGACAGCGCGGGCAATCGCCTCGTGCTTTTGAAAGGCGCTTCGATCGAGGCGGACCTCGGCAAAACCTATATTGCCTCGACGGTCGCCGCACCCCACACCCCTTGGGATGAAAAATATTTCTCGGCCGATAATGTCCCCGGCGCCGTCCGGATCAAACACCAGGCGACCGATAAACTGATGGTGGGTGGTACTTATATTTTCCGGACAGGCCTTATTGACAACAGTGTTGCGGATTTTAATCAGGTTGTCGGCGTCGATGCTAAATATAACATCAACCAACATGTGACTGCGAAGGCGGAAGTGGCGGGCTCCCACAGGGAAAAAGACATCATGACGAATGACCGCCTAAGGACCAGCACGGAAGGGTATGCCTTCAAGACTGAGCTCGGAGCCCAATTTGATCATAAAATGGACGGACATACGAATGCTAATTTATCATTCACACAAATGGACCAAAATTTTGAGCCGTCACTTTCGCGCTACTCCAATACTCGTGATGACCATGTGTGGGGGAATCATATTCAGTTCAAAGATTATTCCCCGGATCTGGAGTATTTTCGTATCGGTGACGGTGCTGACATCGACCGGACGGTGTTCCGTTTTAATTGGAAAGAAAAGCTGTTGAAGGGCAAGTTCACGAATTTGTTTGATGCGCGGAATGTCCATAAAACCCATAATATGGCGTACAAAGAAACGGTTATCAGAGAAGAGCCTACCTATAAGCTAAATTCCAGAACAACGGTAAAGGGTCTCTTCCGCTGGCAAGGGCTTCCGGCAACGACACCCTATATCGAGCCTTTTTTGTCTAGCTATGAATTTGTGGGATATGTTGACCCTTCGAATCTCTCATTTCAGAATGTTGCGGTACCCGCGGACGCAGACCCTTCGCGTTTTACAACCTCCGGAGGCTTACAGTATGTTTTCAATCGTCAATGGACCGGCGAGGGTATTTATGAACGTAGCAACGATATCCCCGATTTTCCTCGGGGAATTTTAAACGGCAATTTTCGAGATTCGAATGATCGCGTCGACGGCCTCCTTTTGGATCATTTGACGAATTTTTTGTATGGGCAGGCAGCCTTGGGAGGCGTCCCGCCTTATAACTACTTTAATGTATTTAGGGAACGGCTTGTTTATAAGCCCGATGAGAAAACGACGCTCACCTTTCACGCGGCCCAAAACTCGTACCAATTTGCGGCGGGCTTGGATGATAATGTTAATCACGAGGGAATCAGCGTCACTTACGACTATTCAAAGAAAGTGTCGTTCTTTATGGATTTTTCCCACTCTCAGGTCATTGATTTGCCTCAACTCGTGGCTACCAATTATACCGTCCGGGACTATGGCGGCCATGAGAATTTTTACGCCAGCATGGACTACCGCATCAACGCTTCGACGGTTTTCCGGGCCGAATACGGCGTTTTTGGACTTGGGTTTTACGCGCCTCAAAGTAATCCTTATACGGTGACGTCTTTCTCTTTGCCTACCATTGACACCGAACATCTGGTTCGCGTGTCTTTGACAGGGGATTTTTGATGGAGATATTTTATGACTGTCAAGTCTAGCCAGAACGTCATTCTGAGGAGCAAAGCGACGAAGAATCTCACCACGATGAGATCCCTGCCTGTCCGGCAGGCAGGCTTCGCTTCGCTCAGGATGACAGTTTCTAAAAATGTTCTTTTGAGCATTGTTTTTGTAGGCCTGTTCTTGTTTTTATCAACAGACGCCCACGCAATCTTTACCTTGTCGGTAGCGCCGCGACGCGGAGGTCAAGGGATTCGTTTTGAGGCCGCGAAGCCGGGCGCTTTGCTTCGCAACGAAGAGGTTACCTTCACCGTCACATCGACCCATGTGGTTCAATATCGCATCCTTCAGACTGTTTATCAGCCGTTGACCAATGAACTCGGAAATACGATCCCCCAAGGGGCTTTGATCGCTTTTTCTCCATCAAACCCGCTTGGGATTTTAAGAACTCAGCTTGAGACACCTGTGATGATGGGCCAGCAGCCTATTTACACTTCCAATGCTGCGGGTGATTCAGATAGCTTCGTGCTTGTCTACAATGTCCGCGTGCCTGAAAATCAACCGGGCGGGGTTTATCATACGAACATTACATTTACTGCCGAGCCCGTGAACATGCAGGCAGGAGTCTCGCCTAGTATTTTGACGATGGATATCCGGGTTGAGATTAACCCGACTTTCAAGATTGAGTTGCAGAACGGCAAGGGCGGACACGAATTAGACTTGGGCCGCATTTTAAAAGACAAGCCTGTTGCCAGCGACAGCCTTAAGTTCAGCATAGAAAGTAATATTGGAACGACTTATCGGATCGTTCAGCAAATGACAGAACCTTTGATCTCACAAGAGGGGGCCACGTTCGACGAAAGTAACTTTTCGTTTACATCCGCCGGGGGCAGCAAGGGCACGTTGAAGGCCGCTGGCGTCTCAACACCGGTGCCCCAATCAGCGACTCTTTTTTACACTTCAAACGAGGCAGGTGCCGGTGATGTCATTGCTCTGCAATACGAATTGAAACCAGATCTGGCGCAAAAAGCGGGGATCTATTCAGGAAAGATCAGCTTTAAGGTTGAGTCTAATTCCGCTTTTGCTCCGTTTGAAGTGATCAATGTTCCGGTGAAAATCGAGATCGAGCCTGTTTTTTATTTGGATTATGAAATTGATGCTCAGGCAACGGGATTGGAATTTGGCACTTACAAGACAGGTGAGGAAAAACAGGAACGCAAGGTTCTTTTGACGGTACATAGTAACTTAAGCCAGCCGTACCAAGTTACCCAGATCGTTCCGCGAAAATTGACTAACCCGGAAGGCATGGTCCTGCCCAAGGAGCACTTCAAATATTTTGGTTCAGACGCGAAGACGGGAATCCTAACCGTGATGTCGCCGATGCCGGTAGAGGAGGGTGAAAGAGTTGTTTTTACCTCGGATAAAAAAGGAACTCCCGAAAAATTTTCCATCTATTATATCCTAACTGTGCCGGTCAATGCGGCATCTGGCACTTATAATTCCGAGATCAAATATTCCATTACTACTTTATAAAACACCTTAATATATTCTATTATATAATATTAATCAAAACCATATCTCATTTACAATAAATAAGTTACAAGATAAAAAATTGATCTATAAATATTCAACGCGGGTTGACATTTAGAAAATCATTTGGTATACTTAACTTCTCCGATATGCAAATTTATTCAGAGTTGTGTGTCGGCGTTCTTTCGGATAAAACTTTTGAGAACGGCAAACCTCTTGAAAAGGAGGGACGCAAAGCCACGGAACCACCTTAATTGTTGGGTTAGCCGGGTTGCCAAGAAGTTTAGATTATCTTCTTAGGTTGCCCGGTTTTTTTTATTTAAGCGGCCATAGAAGCAAACAAAAAAACAAACGAAGTAAAAAGGGGAAACACAAAATGAAAACACTAACGACAATAGTTGCTTTTATCGTCATGGTGTTCACCTTGGCTTTGCCGGCGTTCGCCGCTACAGCAAGCACTCCGGCTTTTAATGTCAACGCATCCGTGGACGGGGCTTTGAGCATCACTGCTACACTGTTCAAGGATTCTGCGACAGGGCCTACGGGGTCATCGATCGCCGCGATCAACTTTGGACAGCTACAGGTGTTCACGAACACATCGACTGGTGGACAGACACTTCGTTCATCTGATACGGGTACGGGAGCCGTGATGGGTGGTGCGGTTGCGCTTGTTTCAGCGAATTCGCACGGAGCTCATTACGTAATCACACAAACAGGTACCGCGCTCACAAGCGGCACGAACACGATTCCAATCGGCGCTTGCAGAATGGTTCCTTTTTATTCTACGGGTGATCTGCTTGGGGGTGTCGCGCAAGGAGCGGCACCGGCGGGTGCTGTGCCTTCAACCACTAAAGCTAGCTGGGTGACTACGGGCGGACCGGCAAACACGCTTTACAACAGTGAAGTAAGCCCCACTCAAGTCCGTGTTATGCAGGCTCATTTTTCCGTTTCAGATGATCCTGCTACGGGTTCTTCCACAGCGGTTCCTACGAATCAGCCTGGTGGAACTTATGGACCTGCAAGTATCACTTTTACGGTGGTGTCACCGTAAGTTTTTTAGTCACATTTTTACGAATAGATAAAACTAGCATCCGCCACACATCATGATGGGACGATAAGGGCCTAAGCATGCTGTTGATCGGATGCTAGTTTTTTTTAAATTCAAGAATTTATTAATTCCAAAACCTCTAAAATCCCCGCTTCTCTGGTCATAAAAGAGTCAATATATTGACATAATTTTATTTTCTTGCTAAAATATGTCAAATATTTTATTTATTTAATCAAACAACAATAACAATGAGCCGTAAATAAGGATAAACTGCCTTTGCGAAAATGCTTTTGGGTATTTCTCCTTTTTTTCTTATTGTTTTTTTGGAATTTAACACGCTCCGAAGCGGCCACTATCCGACTCAGCTCCCCTAAGATCGAATTAGAGCTTGCTCCCGGAGGATCTTATTCCGGCGAGATCATCGCTGAAAATCCCACGGACGAAGAAGTCAAGGCCAAGATATATCTAGAGGATTGGGTTTATTCGCCGGGCGGCGCAGGAGAAAAAATATTCACCCCTGTTGGTACCACGCCATCATCAGCGAGCAAATGGATAAAGTTTAACCCGGCCGAAGACAGCATCAAGCCATTTGGACGGCTGACGGCACGCTACACGATCACGGTGCCTTCGGACGCAAAAGGAGCTTACTATTCCGTGCTTTTTTTTGAGACTACGTTAGGATCAATGAGGGAAAAGGAAGGGATTAATGTTTTGGTGGCGGCTCGTATCGGCGCCCTATTCTTTGTTCAGATCAAGGGCACGGTAAACCGGCAGGGCGTGATCAAGTCGGTCGAGATAAATCCACCCCATGGCAATAAGCCGATGGAAATCTCAACAACATTTGAAAATACCGGGAATGTATACATCAACGTAGGAGGGAAGTTCTTAATCATGGATTCTACCGGCAAGATCCAAGGCCGTGGAAATCTCAAAACGATTTACACATTCCCGGGCAGTACCGAAACCGGGGTCTCGCAATGGGTGGGCCGTCTGCCCAAAGGTTCGTATCAGCTGCTTTTGACTTATGATCTTGGTAAAGGCAAGAATCTGGTCGAAGAAAAAACGATCACGATTACCTAACTCCAATCATGGCTGTCTCACAATGAACGTCATTTCGAGCGAAGCGAGAAATCTCCTCATGATGAGATTTCTCGGCCATTTAGGCCTCGAAATGACATTTTTTTTGTTTTTTTTCTGTTCCTCCGGTTTTTCAGACCAAACGGATTTTTTTACCCTGAATGAGAAGTGGGAGAAGTCGAATCCTATCGCTAAGACCAAAGCACAGGCTTTGGATGAGGGTTTCATGGCCGCGCTCTCCAAAGAAACACCCAACATCATAGGCCCGCCTCCCGCTCCTTCTATCATTCGAAACCTCAATGAAATTACGCAGGCTAATAATACGATTGAAATAGAGCTAAACCAGTCGCTGTTCGTCAAGGCCAATGGCGCTGTCATTAAATTTCTTGCCACGGACGAAGGGATCGTTTTGATGGAAACGGCCAGCTCCGATACTTTAAGAATTTTGGGAAGCGGGATAGGGACTACTTTCATTCATATATGGGATTCCAAAGGGCGCAACACTTTTGAAATCCGGGTGGTGGGGCCAAAATTTGTCCCTTCAAAATACCAGATCAATCGAATTGAGGCGCTGGAGAAATCGAGGTCCTTCAAGATCGGGTATGACAATGGACGCAGCGCCTCTTATGCAGGCTCTCAATTGAGGAATATAAGGCGGAACGGCGTCGATTTTACTCAAAATTTTTCTCTGGAAGGGGATACTCCTTATGGGACGCTTTCTTCTCATGTGCAGACTCAGAAATCTAGGGCAAAGACGCTTTTGACAGACGGCCAGATCGCGCTGAGAGACGGCAAGGTCGGACCTTATAAAAACTTTAATCTGGCATTAGGGGATTCTGCCGTGACGCCTGATCTAATCGTGTTTCCCACAGCGCGTGTCCGCGGAGTCGATCTGGACCATTGGGATGACGCTAAAAGAGTCAATTGGTCAGGGTTCAGCGGGCGACAACAACCCAGTATTATTGGCACATTCACACCGGGGGTCATTTCTAAAAGAACGCTTAATTCTTATCTTTCAGGAGGCGTCGTGGATTTCAAGGTGAATGACCAGGCACGTTTGAAAACCGGATATTTTGCCGCGGCGGGCAAAGACAGGTCAGAGAATTCGCATCGAAGCGGAACGGGTGTCCAATCACAGGTAAAGATGGGACAGCATTTGACAGTTGACGATGAAATCGATTCCGACAGCGAACGTTTTGCGCAAAAATATTCTTTCACAACCACCTTTGAAAAGGTGCGCATTCGAAATGAAGTCAGAGACGTCAGTAAAAAATTTTTCACATTGATCGGGGCGCCTTCGCGGCAGGGCGAGATCGGGTACCTCTTGGATACCAGTGTCCAACCTTGGAACAACACCTCTTTTTCAGGCGAGCTGGATATCTTTCGCGATCGTCTGATCCCAAACCCGGATGATCCCGGATCCGTAAATATACATACGGACCTTTCTTTGTCCGTCGCTCCGCGCGATACTTCAAATTTGACCTTTACTTTTCAGGACCTGGACGATACGGGGCGGCAAGGCCCTACCCGTCAAAGGTCCCTGGGTGCGCAGGTTAACCAAAGACTCGAACTTTTTGGTCATAAGGCCTCTTTTTTCACCCGCTACCTAAATCGCGGAAGCCGCGTTTTGACGAATTCCTCTTTGGATTTTCTGCAGAACCAGGTTGTTTTGGGTTTTTATACGGAAATCTTTTGGGGCATCAATTTTTCCATTGAACAGGAGTGGAACGGCGTCAAAGAGCCGAACATCAACCGCTTTACGCGTCCTCACGCGCTGACGTACACTTTGAATTATAGCCATCAGATCGGCGACACGCCGTTTTTTATGGAGTCACGCCTTCGGATCCGTGATGAAGAAGACACGGAATCCACGAATAGTTTTATGTCCGGAGAAGACAGCACAGAAATTTCCGGCGGTATTTATTATCGTGAATATGAGAACATGGAGATATTTTTAACTGGCAGCTTTTCCAATTTTGTTCCGGAAAGTTCTAATGTCACCGTTCCCCGTGTTCAAGCGGACTTTTTCACGGGGATGAGATATCTTTTTGATACCAGAGTTCGCTGGAGCGCGATCGGCTCTTTCGAGGGTTTTGCGTTTAATGATAAAAACGGAGACGGAATCCACCAACCGGAGGAGGCCGGAATCCCCGGAATGGTCATCACGACAAACGACGGCAAGGAAGTCACGACGGACGCGAGCGGTTTTTATGAATTTAAGTCCGTCTCGGGCAAGAAAGCGGTTTTGACATTAGATAGCTCTAAAATTCCTTATGGTTATGCCCCAACGAGTTCCTTGCGGCAGGAGATGGATATTATCCAAAACACGACTCAAACGATCAATTTTAGTTTGACACCAAGGTCCGAAATTACGGGTATTATTTATAACGACTTAAATGGAAACGGCAAATATGATTTGACGGATGTCGGTGTCCAGAGAGTTAAGATCGTCCTTGAAGATGGCAGTTCCGCTAGAACCAACGGTATTGGCGTTTACTCGTTTCCTGTGGCGTCGGCTGGAGAACATACGGCGTCTTTGATTCTTGAAACTATCCCCGAAGGCTATTTACCGGAAGATGTGCCTAAGAAGACGTTCACGGTCACCGAGGGCATTCGGTATGAGCTTAATTTTCCGCTGCGTGCGTCAAGATCCGTAACGGGGAGAGTGTATATCGATGAGAACAACAACGGAAACTTGGATACCGATGAGAAAATTATATCGGGCGTTAAGATCTTGCTTGGAAATAAATCGGCGGTGACAGATCAGGAGGGGTGGTACCTTTTTGATAATTTAGAAAATGGCAGCTATGGCCTGGCCGTGGATCCTTCAAGTTTTCCTATCGGATTTGTGGCTTCCCAGAAAATCCAGATTGATATGCCTGTCGAGCCTAAGTCTATGTCCGACCTAAATATTCCTGTGATTAAATCCGCAGCAGACCGAGCGACGACACAAGAAACTCATAAAGAAGAAGCGGTATAAGTTAAATTGGCGGAATAATCGCCCGGGGACTGTGAGCGTATAGTAATAGTGTAGGGGTTCCGAAGATTACGAGGCGGTGACGCTGTAGAGCTTTACCGTACCTTCGAGCTTTTTAAGAAGAACTTCCGAGAGATGGTAATTTTGTCCTAAATTAGTTTCCACACTCACCATAGAACCAGTCGTTTTTAACTCAAGCTCAGTCCTGTTGATATTTCTAGTTGTCGGGGGCTCAAAGATGAGGTTTTGATCTGATGTTTTGAGCGTTGATATCTCCAAAACGGGTAATATCGTACAGGTAACTCGGAAGGTGGCGGAACGCGAATCCGCGAAAGCAGGAGTGACCGTAGATGCCATCAAGGCCCAGACGATCAAAAGTACTGTGATGATTTGAGAATTAAGTTTCATATTAGTCACGATGTTTAATGACACCGGCAGCCCAACTACCCTGTCCTTCGCAACCGCGAGCGGATTTAGGTTTGTGGCTTTGCGTTCCTCCCCTTTCAGAGAGTTTGCCCTTTTCTATCGTTCTCAATGAACTTTACATCTTAACTCAAATATACCCTAGGACTGGCTAATATTCAAGTCAAAGCAGCTCTATAGTCATATCATAAGTTATTTAAATTAAATGAGTTGAATAATCATTGAAAACTACTTATATATTTTTAATAAGTTATCGCTATGATTGGTAAATTTTGCCAACTAATTTGTCTGATCTTTGATGTTTTTATAAATATTTTTATATAGAAAAACCCATCGGTTTCCGTGTAAAATGAAAGGCTCTAGAAAAGGACAATCATGACACACCCGGTGCTGGATAAGGATTCAGATTACAAGCTTTGCCCTGACGGGCAATTTGTCATTAAAAACTACAATACGAAAAAGCCGTTTAGCAATTTTCTTCCTGGCATCGCCGGTCTTTACGGCACGCCGATGTGGGTTTTTTATGTGAATCGCGGACAGGGTATCGCCAGTTTCGGCACGAAGGACAAAGACAACGCGATCCTCGAGTTTTTCCCAGCCAACAAAGCTTACCAGATGGTCACGTCCTTAGGATTTCGTACTTTCATTAAATTGGACCGATCAGGCCGCTCGAATACCGGTAAGTCCGGAGCCCAGGTTTCGTTTTATGAGCCTTTCAAGGAGGCGGCCGATGGATCCCAGCGATTAGTTGAGCAACGGATGGAAATAAGTTCGCACGAGTTTTTGCTTGAGGAGGCCAATCCCCGTCTCGGCCTAAAGACCACCGTCCGCTATTTTACAATCCCTGGCGAGCCGTTAGCGGCGCTGGCGCGGGAGCTTGTGTTGGAGAATATTTCGGGCACGGCACTTGAACTCGAGCTTTTGGATGGACTGCCTTCCGTGAATCCTTATGGCATGAACGAATTTTTAGTTAAAAATATGAGCCGCACGATCGAGGCCTGGATGATCGCCGAGAATGTATCTGGGCGGAGAGCGCCGTTTTTTAGGCTCCGCGTGGACGCGACGGACCGTCCTGAGGTGACCGTGATCGAGGAGGGAAATTTTTATTTCAGCTGTCTTGAAGAACGCCGGCCAAAATGCAAGCTTCTGGAACCGGTCGTCGACCGCACGAAAATTTTTGGATCGGTATTGGATTTTAGCGAACCCAAGGTTTTTTATCAGGAATCGCCTTTTAAGGGTTTCGCCCGTCAGATCATCGAAAATAAAACGCCCTGCGCGTTCAGTTTTGCTTCTCTTAAGATCGGTCCCGGGCAATCTAAAAAGATCCACTCTTATTTTGGCAGCGCGAAATCTTTGAGTTTGTTGAACCGTTATGTCTCGAAAGCGCTTCGCAGAGGTTATTTCGACGAGAAGCGCCTGGAAAATCAGCGCCTGATCGAGAGTCTCAAGGCTCCGGTTTTCACGGCGACCGCCTCGACGGCTTATGATCTTTACTGCGGCCAAACCTATTTGGATAATCTGATGCGCGGCGGCGCGCCTGTCTACTTGGGCGATAAAGAGCGTGAGTTGATCTTTTACGTGTATTCAAGGAAACACGGGGATTTGGAAAGGGATTACAACCGCTTTTTGATCGATCCGGCTTACTTTTCTCAAGGCGACGGCAATTATCGCGACGTGAACCAGAATCGGCGCAACGAGGTGTGGTTTGACCCCGGCGTCCGTGACATCAACATCAAGACTTTCATTGACCTTATCCAGCTCGATGGGTTCAACCCGTTGGTGATCAAGGGTACTCAGTTTCATTTGAAAAAGACAAGCGGGTCAAAAAAAATCATCCGAAATTTTTTTGGCAAAAAAAATGCTGATAGTTGCCTTCGTTATTTGGATCGCCCGTTCAGCCCCGGCGAATTTTACCGTTTTCTAGAAGAGCGGAAACTGGTTACCCCAGCGCGTTTTCGTGAGCTTTTACGCGAGCTAGCGCCTCTGATCTCAAGGGAAGAAAAAGCCGAACATGGGGAAGGCTTCTGGACGGATCATTGGACCTACAATCTTGACCTGATCGAAAGCTATCTAGCAATTTTTCCTGAAGAGTGGCGACGGCTCCTTTTTGATCAAAAGGTATTTACATTTTATGACAATGACCATCAGGTGAACCCGAGGCACTTGAAGTATTTCCTTAAAAGCGGGCGTGGTGTGCGGCAGTATCAGGCGGTGGTGAAAGACAAGGAAAAAAGCCGTCTATTGAAAAAAAGGCAACACGGTAAATTTCTTGTCAGGACGCGGCATGGTTACGGGGAGGTTTACAAGGCCATTCTTTTTATAAAACTGCTTTGTCTTTTTACGAATAAATTTGCCTCACTTGACGCGGAAGGTATCGGCATCGAGATGGAGGCCGACAAACCTTCCTGGCTTGACTCGTTGAACGGTCTGCCGGGACTTTTAGGATCTTCTCTGCCCGAGACCTTTGAATTAAAACGCTTGGCGCTTTTTTTGATCCAGTCGCTTGAGGACTTGGAGATCGACCTTAAAAAAGAACTGCACTTGCCCGCGGAGCTTTACGAATTCGTGCGGGCGATTAGTTTGAATCTTGAGAAGCATTTCAGGGACAAGACGCCGTCCAGGAATTTTTTATTTTGGGACCTTGCGACCCACGCGAAAGAGAAGTTCAGACAAGCAGTTTTTTTTGGCCTTTCAGGGAAGGAAAAAAAGATCAGCTTCGCCGAAACGAAAGCCTACTTGGAGCATGCCCGGGAAAAAATAGAGCTTGGCCTTGAAAAGGCATTTGATGCAGATAAAAAAATATTTCCGACTTATTTTCAAAATGAAGTCACGCGTTACAAACTTTCGAAAAAAAGTTTCCCGTTAGCTGGCGAAGATCCCATTCAGCACGTTTTGGTAAAGCCATCCCGGTTTAAACAAACGCCGCTGCCACTTTTTCTTGAAGGTCCTGTGCACGCGTTTAAAGTGGAGAAAGATCCCTACAAACGAAAAGAGCTTTTTAAAGCAGTGCGTGCCAGCGCCCTCTATGATTCAAAGCTTGGGATGTATAAGATCAACGCGCCGCTAGGGAACGTTTCATTGGAGATCGGCCGCGCGTGTATTTTTACCCCCGGCTGGCTTGAAAATGAGTCGATCTGGCTTCATATGGAATATAAATTCATGCTGGAGGTCTTAAAAAGCGGGATGACCGAGGAATTTTTCAGAGATTTTAAGAATGTCTTAATTCCTTTTCAGCCGGCGGAGCGTTACGGACGGAGCTTGTTAGAAAATTCCTCGTTCATTGTCTCGAGCGCGTTTTTGGATCCGTCGCTTCACGGGTCGGGATTTGTGGCGAGACTTTCAGGATCGACCGCGGAGTTTTTGACGATGTGGCTTATCATGAACGTGGGGAAGAAGCCTTTCATCCTCGGGCCTGACAAGAAACTTTCGCTTCGTTTTGAGCCGAGCCTCCCGGAATTTCTTTTCACGAAAGAGGAATCCACCAGGATGTTTTTTGATCAAAAAGGGGAAGAGACGAAGATCAAAGTCCCGAAGGATAGTCTCGCGTTTATGTTTTTGGGCAAAGCGCTCATTTTTTATCATAATCCTAAACGGCTTGACACGTTCGGCAAGCTTCGCGTGGGCGTAAAAGTGATCACGCTACAGGACCCGAGAGCGGGAAAGATAGAGTTTAGGGGAGATACAGTTCCGAGCCCTTATGCGGGCAAAGTAAGGGACGGTATTATTCCCCGCATTGATATTGAATTGGGATAAAAAATAGACGACAGGAAGAATACAGTAAAAGAGAGCATTCATTATATGTCAGAAATTCGTGTCAGATTTGCTCCAAGCCCCACCGGGTATCTTCATATCGGAAGCGCCCGGACCGCGCTGTTCAACTGGCTTTTCGCGCGCCATGAAGGGGGAAAATTTTTCCTCCGGATCGAAGATACAGATAAGGAGCGGTCGAAAAAAGAATTTTTAGAAGAAATTTTAAGCAGTCTCCGGTGGCTCGGACTTGATTGGGACGGCGAGCTTGTGTTTCAGAGCGAACGCACCGACTACTACCGACAAATGGCCGCCCAATTGGTCAACGAAGACAAAGCCTATTATGAGGATAAAGCGATCCGGTTTCGCGTCCCCAAGACCGGGAAGATCATCGTGGAAGACTTGCTTCACGGAAATATCGAATTTGACCCTGCCGCGACGACTCTCCACGAAGACCTGGTCATTTTTAAATCCGATGGAAGTCCCACGTACAATTTCGCGGTCGTGTGCGACGATGCCCAGATGGGCATCACGCATGTGATCCGCGGGGATGACCATATTTCCAATACGCCGAAACAACTTCCTTTGTACGAGGCGCTTGGTTTTAAGAAACCTATTTTTTGCCATATTCCGCTTATTTTAGGGGAAGACCGCTCAAGAATGTCCAAGCGGCACGGGGCGACCAGTATCCGGGAATATCACGAGGCCGGTTATTTGCCTGAAGCGTTGGTCAATTACCTGGCGCTTCTTGGCTGGTCTCCGGGAAATAACCAGGAGTTGATCGACCGGGAGGAACTTATCAAGAAATTTGACTTGAAACGTGTGTTGAAAACTGGAGCGGTATTCGCCAAGGAAAAACTGGAGTGGATGAACGGCCAGTATGTGAGAAAATATGATATCCCAACGCTGACGGACAAACTCATTCCGTATCTCGAGGCGCGCAGCTATTGGAGCAAGCAGGGAGACAGGGTCTGGCTTGAGCGGCTGGTCCTTTTGTTTCAGGAAAGAATTTTTGCATTGACGCAATTTCCGGACTTAGCGCAATTTTTCTTTGAGGAAAAAATTGAATATAACCAGGAAGCCGTGAACGAATTCATGAAAGACCCTCGGCTCAAGAACGCGTTTAAGAGTTACGCGACGATGCTTGAGGGTCTCAACGATTTTGGGACAAAAAACATTGAGGAAAAGAGTCGGGCGCTGATGAAAGAACTGGGGATGACGGGAAAAGAATTTATCCATCCCTGTCGCGTCGCGGTGACCGGCCGCAGCGTCAGTCCCGGGTTTTTTGATACGATCGCGTTGCTTGGGAAGAAAAAAGCGGTTGAGCGGCTCCGGAACGCCTCGGAAATTTTAGTCGGACAGGTTTAGAAAGTTTGCCCCGTTGTGTAATGGTAGCACAGCAGCCTCTGGAGTTGTTTGTCTAGGTTCGAGTCCTAGCGGGGCAGTTTAATTCAGAAAACTATCAGGCTAGAGGCGTCTAGAAGCGTGTAGCCTTCTCAGTCACTGTGAGCTAGGCTCCTTCGAAGGACACACGCTTCTTCCCGCCGATGGGTGTTGATTCACATCCGCGATATCGCACACCCTTTGGGATTAGTTTTTCTCGCTCGTGAAGTAAGGTTATAGTAGAATACAATTTCTCGCGGAAGTGGCGGAACTGGCATACGCGCATGTTTGAGGGGCATGTGCCGCAAGGCTTGAGGGTTCAAATCCCTCCTTCCGCACCAATTTTGTTTTGAATGATATCTAAACCTATCTCAAAAAATACACCTCAAAGAAATCAACCCCTTCTGATCATTCTTTTAATGATCGTCGTTGGCACGGCGATTTACTCGAACACGCTCAAAGTAGGTTTTATTTGGGATGATTTCACGGTCATCGTATCGAATGAGGCCATAAGAAAGTGGTGGGATCTTCAGACGATCTGGAACGCTTTTAATTCACGATTTATCTTAGGCTTCACGCTGGCTTTGAACTACGCGGTCGGCAAGTTCGATGTGACCGGATACCATGTGTTCAACATCACGGCCCATATTCTTTCTGCTAGCATGCTTTATTTTATGGTCCGATTTATTTTTGAAACCCCCGCCATGAAAAAAAGCGCTTTAACAAATCACGCGGATCTTATTTCATTATTTTCAGCGCTTTTATTTTTAGTGCACCCTGTTCAGACGACAGCTGTGAATTATATCTGGCAGAGGGCCGCGGTGCTCGCGACATTCTTTTATCTGGCTTCGGTCGTATTTTATTTAAAGGCCAGGATAACATCGCGCCGCCGTTATTTTATTCCCGCTTTTGCTGCCACGATCATCGGGATGTTTACAAAAGAGTTCACCGCGACCATTCCGATCGTCTTAGTCGTTTGTGAGTTCCTTTTTTTCGGACCTGTCTGGCGGGAGACTCTTAAGAGAGTCCTTATCTTGTTACCATTCCTTTTATCATTAGCGGTCATTCCGGTCACGTTTATGCGTTCGAACGCGATCACGATGGACTTGATGCGGCCTGACGCGGTCAGAGCGGAAAAGAGCGTGACAACGGCCGTTTCAGCCAAGAGACTGGATATCACCCGGTGGGTGTCCAACGAAACGATGACTCGCAAAGCGTATTATTTGACGCAGCTGAACGTGATCAGGACTTATCTTAGGCTTTTATTTTTCCCGGTTAACCAAAATCTGGATCATGATTATCCTATTTCGCACAATTTCAAAGATCCGAGCATACTCCTTTCATTTTTTCTTTTGAGTATAATATTTTTAATAGCGGTCGGAATATCCGGTAGGCACCCGTCGATCAGCTTTGGTATTTTCTGGTTTTTCATCGGTTTGAGCGTTGAATCTCTGGTGGTGCAGAAAGATGTGATATTCGAACACAGGCTTTATTTGCTGACCGCGGGCTTTGCGGTCTTTTTTACTTCCGGGATATGCCTGATCCTAAACCATAGGCGGAATATCATTATTGTGTTGTGTCTTGTTACTGGTATTTTTTCAATTTCGGCTTATCGGCGTAATATGATTTGGGAAGACCCGATCACTTTATGGAAGGATGTGATCAAAAAATCTCCCCATAAAGCGCCCGGCTATAATTTTGCGGCTTTGGCTTATGGAGAAAAGCGCGATTTTGAAAATGCGATCGCGTGTTACAAAAAGGCGATCGAGATCAAACCGGATTTTGATGCCGCGACTATTAACCTTGGTACTGCCTATGCGGGCTCCGGCAAGCACCAGGACGCGATTCAATGCTATCTCAAAGCGGTCGAGATCAATCCCGACGCCGAAAGCACGATCAGCGCGTATAACAATCTTGGGATCGAGTACTGCGCCATTGGGAAATCCGACGAAGCCGAGAAGTCCTTTAAAAAAGCTGTTGAAACAGCCGCCCGGATCGATCCTAAACAGGCCGAGCCCGCCATTAATTTAGGCATGTTGTACTACGCGCTGAAGCGGCGTGAAGAGGCGAAAGCGCTTTTTGAAAAAGCGCTGGTGATAGATCCTGATAACAAAAAGGCGCGCCGGGAACTTGCCAATATCTACTGAGCTTTCATTAAATATTTATTCGAGCGTTACGGCGATCTGGTTGAGTGATTTGCGGGAATATTTGAGCAAGAGGTCTTTGCGGATCAGAACTTCCTTTTTATGAAGCTCGACCCCTTCGAGCGTTTTTCCATTGATACTTATTTTCGATACGTAATAATGCTCATAAGCGATTTTTTTGGGATTTTTATAGATAATCCTAAATTTTTTGTCCGCAAATTGTGTTTCCACATAAACCTCATTGGACTGATGGAACTCGTTTTTCGTGATCTTGGGGGATAATAAAAGATCGCCATAGACGCCTCTGACGCCAAAAACCTGTGTTAGCAGCGTCAAGACCAGCCAGCTGGCTGAGCCGGTCAGATAATGGTACATGCCGCGGCCTTCCGAATTAAAATATTCGGGGATCCCGGGGTAGATCTTACTTTTTTCTGTGCGCTGGCACATTCTAAAAATCGAATCCAAAACTTCATGGCCTTCATTGATAAAACCTCTTTGATAGAGAGCGTTGGCGAACATGACAGCCATATGCGAGAAAAAGGCGCCGTTCTCTTTTTCGCCGTACGCGAACGAAAAGGCGCGCCCAAGGTCCGGCCGGATTTGATGAAAGTCGGTATTGAGCCGAAACCCACCATGCATCTTGTCTTTTAAATATTTTTTAGTCGTTTTAAAAAGCTCCGCAACCTGTTGGGATGTCGCCACACCGCTCATGACGGGGAATACCTGCCCGGCGAGCGTCATGTGCATGCCTTGGGGAAAATCGCCCTCGACGCGGCGCCCGTAATTGTCGTAATAGCCATTGTAGAGCCCATCGCCGCTGCGAGTTGCGAGCCATTCTTTTTGACGGACCGTGTTGACGATGAACTCGCTTTTTTCTTTAAGGTCCTGCGCGAGCTTCGCAATTTTCACTTCAATTTTTTTTCCGGAGATCTTCGGTTGCACGGCTTTGAAATAGGCTTCGAGACGTTTTGTTTTAGCCCGGACCGAATTATAGTTCACCTTTTTTCCTGAGACGCGGTCCAACAGTAAAAGCAGTTCCTTGCAGAGTGCGACTCTTTTTAATTTTTTCCTATTAACGATTTCTTCGATCAACGAGGCGAGTTTTCTTAAGTTAGAGGCGTAAAGCGTCGTGAACGCGACGCTTTCGCCGCGTTCATAGGCCATGTCGAGGCCGTCGTTCCAATCGGCGTTTTCAAGGCGGATGTGATTATGTTCGCCCACGTTGTAAAACTGAACCAGATGTTGCACGAGCAGATGTTCAAGGATTGTTCCCTGAGCGAGTGAGCCTTTCTTAGTCCTTAAGTTTTTCCCATAGGCCTCGTTCCAACCTAAGTCTTTTTCGCGGGAGCGGGACAGCTGGGTATCGCGGAAGTAACGCGCATTTTGAAAAAGGATGTCAAAGTCGCCGCTTTGGTGAATGTAGAGTTCCAAGGTGAGGTAAGGCCATGCGCCGTGATCCATCCAGACTCTCGTGATATTATTACGGTCAGCGATAAATTCGCCGGATTGTGTCCCAATGATCGTGGCGTTGGAACCATCGATACGCACGCCGTTAAAATTGTTGATCAGGAGTTCCTTGGCTTCCGAAGGGGAACTTAAAAGAAGCGCCAGACAATCCTGCCAAAGGTCTCTCCAACCGCGCCCTCCGCGTCCGTAGTCGAAGTCCGGTAAGAACGAATTACCGAAGATTTTTCTCAATGTCGGCTGAAGAGAAACCCAGCGTATCCAGCCATCATAATTTTTTTCATGCGTATAAATGCGGATGGCCCCGACTTTTTCAGACCAAACTTTTTTATTCTCCGCCAAAGCGGCTTCGGCTTTGGCCAATGAACCATATTTTTTTAGCCATTCCTCCAAGTGAGACGGCTTATCCGCGATGCCTAACAGCAGGACGTAGTGAATCTTTCCGTGTGGCGGCAGTGTCACTGTTTTGAATCGCAATGCACCGATGGCCGATTTGCCTTGATAAGAGGCGCCGTCCTTTTGAGGAGTTGGGAGATTTTCGATCACCGCCTGCGGCGCCTCGAAATTTCCGCCTTCACCGATGAAATCAGGAACTGTTGTGAAGGAACCGATCGGGTGTTCACCGTTGCCTTCCACGCCAAGGACCGCGTATAAGGTCTCATTGATCTTATGGCCTCGTTCGTCGAACGACATTGTGGGTTTCACCACGACACCCGCAGGATGAGAAATGATCCTGTGCAGAAGTGAAGTGACATGGCGGTGGTCTCTCAAATTATCCGCGGATCTTCCGAAAATAGGGATCGCCGAGGTCGCGGTTAATTTTAATTTGGACGTGCCTATATTGGTAAGGCTCACCACCATCAGTTCCAGCGTGTCGCGGCCGGCGGGCACAAAATTGGTAATTTCCGACCTTAGACCATAATCACTGTTTTCCCTGGTGACTTTATGCCAAAGCATTCCGGCTTCGAGAAAAACCTTTTCCCTATATTCATGAAGAAATTTATGGGCGTTCTGGATAGCAGAAACACCGGTCAATGACCAAACCCGTCCGTGATTGAATTCGGCGGTTCTAGACCCGCCCGTTTTTCGGCGGACGCTTTTTCCTTGTACATGGACCCAGAAGTTGCGGTTGGACTTCGAATTATGCAGATCATCGATCGTGATGGGTTGGGTCAAAAAGGAGTTGTGATTCGTCTTGATATCCCCATTGAGGCCAGGAGTGATGCTCGATAAAATGCCACCTTCATTTGCCAAAGGGAAATAAAGCCGGCTCGTGGATTCGGGCGAGACGACGCGGAAATTCGCTTGTTCGTCCATAAATTGCCATAATGAGTGTTTAGGCGCAGGGTTTTGCATAGGAATAGGGCCGATTGCTTAAAATTTAAGAGCCTCTAATATAGAGTAAAAGGAACGGGGATGCAAGAAAATAAGGACAAAAATGAAAATTTTGGAGCAACAAGCGATTTGAATATCGCGTATCTTATGATGTATCAAGGAGTTAAAAAATCAACGATTCGCGTGAGGGAATTGTTATGAGCCTCCAAATGACAGTTGCACCTTCTGCCTGGATGATATAGAATACCACTAGGAAAATTCATTTCATTGTGTAGGGATGTAAGTGATATTTTTTACTGCCTGCCAGGTCTAAAGTTTTTCGTCGATCGAGAAAACAGCAGCAGTAAGCTCATTGCCAATTGAATAGAAGGTGCGGGAGAATGACGGCTAAACAGACGATAGAGAAACGGTCATCTCGTAGAGCCAAGTGCCAAGCGATTTCTCAATTTAAGAATCTTGATTCAGAGACGCCTGTAACCTTTTATGACACTTTTATAAGCGATATATCTGAAAGTGGTATACGTTTTCGCTCGCCTAAATTTATTCCGATACATCACAGATTGTCTTTTAAAATTAACCTGCCAAAACATCTGAACATAGAAGCTGTAGCAAAGCCTGCATGGATATTAGAACTCCCGAATCTGGGACAATACGATATCGGCGCCCATTTTGTTATCTTGTCCGACACGGATAAGGCCGTTCTTAAAAATTTCTTTACCTTAGCTGATAAAAAAGGGCCACAAGAAAAACCATAGATGAAATTTTGTCCAGCATGGTCGTTGTTGAACTACGGTGGTTTTTAACAGAATCTTCCTTTAACTTTCTTGAAATCTGCGCTGTTCACTTGTCGGTAACTAGCCTGATCTTGCGGCCGTTTTCGCATAAACGCGCACATAATCAATATCATGGTATTGAGGAAAAATAGTTTTTTTCGTTGGATAACCGGGCCAATCTCCTCCAACCGCAGTGTTTAAAATAATTCGCATGGGTACATGCGGAATATTTTCGTTTGTCGAAAACCGTAGCTTTCCATCAACATACCAGCGAATTTCGTTGGGTTCCCATTCCACGGCGAAGACATGAAAGTCTTTTGAAAAATCCGGTCCCACATACACCTCTCCGTGAGCCCTGTATCCGCCGGACGGGCCTACGAAATGATTCGTCATGAAAATCTTATTGGGGTAATGGCCCAGCAGTTCCATGATATCAATCTCGGGCGGCCAACTGTTGTTGTCGGGCATGAGCCAATGCGCCGGCCAAATACCTTGGCCTTTGGGAAGCGTTGCGCGTACTTCGAAGCGCCCGTATACTGTGGCAAATTTACCTCGGGTTTCTACCAAACCGGATGTATATGGGCGGCCTTTCATGGCGCGTTTCTGGCTCCGAAGTGTGAGCACTCCATCGTGCATATAAACGTCCTCCGGCGTATAATATTGCGCCTCATGATTTTTTTCAAGAGCCGCGTCTTCAGCCGTCCATTTTGTAGTATCCAGTTCATTTCCGTTAAATTCGTCATGCCAAACAAGTTGCCAACCCTTTTCTGATTTTTGCGGAACTTCTCCATTTGCGCTGCATGGGAACGGAAATAAACATAGCGCGACAGCCGCAGTCAAAACGACCTTTTTTACTGAACGATCATGGGGAGAGATCAATCGGTTCATAGAGGTATTTTACCATCATTGTAGCATTTCAGAGTTATTGCTATATAGACTTAATTTAGCAGAGATGTCTCAGCGATTTCGCGTACACTCCATTTGTTAAATGTGCTTGTGATTTTTAGTTTCTACCTATAAAATATAAATATAGTTAAGAAATACACAGACAAGGGGTGCATCGTGTTTGGTGGTGTGTCAGTAGGATTATATATTGACGGCAAGCGTATTTATGTAGCCGAGCTACGTACTCAATTCGGACGAACCCAGGTTATTCGCTCGGCAGAGGCTGATGTCCCTGCTTCTACGGGCAATTCCATTTCAGACAGCGCGCCTCTCTCGCAGGCCATTTCTGAAGCCTTTAAAAAAGCGAGAATACACCACAAAGAGGTTTTCGTCGCTTTGCCGGAAAAAGATTCTATGATCCGTTATTTTGAAATGCCGCTTTTGCCGAAAAAAGAACAAAGAAATTCCGTGCGTTTCGAAGCGCAAAAATATGTGCCGTTCGATATCAAAGACCTCTATTATGACTTTGGGATTCTGATCGAGAAGCCGCAAAAAAAAGTGAAAGTGATGCTCTTGGCCGCCAAGAAGGAAACGGCGCACGATGCGATTTCAACCGTGCAAAATGCCGGTTTAAAAGTCCGATCGTTGGAATCCGCTTCTTCGGCGCTCGTTAGGGCGCTCTATCTCCCAAGTCCCAAAGACGCGGGCGAAGTGTTTGCGATTGTGGATATTGATCGTAGGAGATTTATCAATATTTTGATCGTAAAAAATCACGTGCTACTAATGGCGCGGTATCAGGCGCTTTCAAAATCTTCAGAAATCCAAGACCAACCCGTTAGCGATTTTAAGTTGTACGTAGCGGAGATACGGTTGTCTTTGAATTATTTTGCCAAGAATTTTAAGAATGAAAAAGTTTTTCGTATAGTCCTGAGTGCCGATTTGGAAAATGATTTTAAAGGATGGAATAAATTATTAGAGAATGAATTGGGAATGACAGTCGGAACAACCAATCCTCTTAATTATGATGGATCAAACCGTACCTATTCTTCAGGAATGATGACCGCGATCGGCCTGGGTCTTCGAGGTACTTCGGACCTTTATAGCATCGAGCTGAACTTGGTGCCAAAGGGCACAGAAAGGTTCGCCCAGGAAACTTTGCCGATGTCTGAGAGTGATGAAAGAAAATTATTGAAGAAGGCTGTCTTGATCGAAACCGTGGCTGTCATCGCAATATGGATGTTGGTGTATTATTTGTTCGTGGGTAAAATCTCGTCCGATAGAATCGCTATTGCCAATAAACTTCAGGCGGTGTCCGCAAAGAGTGCGCTACCGCTGGATCAGCTGGGACTAAAAGAAGCGGTCCTCGCCGGCAAAGCAAGTTTTTTGACGCGCCTCATCGATAAAAGAATTTATTTAACGACCAAAATGAATGAGATGGCGCGGACGGTGCCGACGACTATTCGGATGACCGCTTTGAATTATACCGATAGTGAAGACAAAGATGGCGTCAGCACGACGTCTCTTAGGATTGAAGGTACGGTTCTCTCTAAATTGGCAGGTGTAGAATTGGATGTCGTGAGTCGTTTGGTGGCGGCATTGGGCGAAGATAAGGAATTCATGCAAGGATTTGACGAAGTGAAAATCGCGTCTATACAAAATTTGATGATGAAAAATACTCCGATGACAAAATTTATAATCGATTGCTCCATGACCAAAAAAAAGCAAGGCTAGTCTTGATAAACTCGCTTTCTAAGAAAACGCAGAATGAAATTTATCTTGCCAGCGTTGGGATTATTGCGGTGGGGTCATTCGTGGGATGGAATTTTTTTGTCAGCCCGCTTGTGAAGCAATCGAAACTGCTTGAAACTGAAAAAAGAAATACAGTCAAGAAGGAAGCTGTTTTGAGGAACATCACGTATTCGGAAAAGAAATTAAGTGCGTATGATGAAGCTTTGTCCTCTACCAAGGAAATTACATGGTTGATAGAAGCATTAAATCGGATGGCGTCAGAATCCAGTCTTACTTTGGTGTCCGCGGCGCCGGCCGGCGACGAAAACCGAGGGGATTATAAAAAGATCACGTTACAGATAGAGGCTCGCGGCGGTTATCATGCGTTGGGGGATTTTGTGAGCCGGGTAGAAAATTCCACACGGTTCATTAAAATCTCGAGTTGTCATCTGGAATTGCCGCAGGATGGCAACGATGTCAAGGGGGGACTTAAAATATTAATGTCTTTAAGCGTTTTCTCTGTCACAAAGACGGCTCTATCTTAATGAACTACGGACACCAAAGGATAAAAGTGCTGGTTTTAGCTTTATGCATTCTATCCTCACCCTATGTTTATGCTGTCGAATATACGGGCCGCTCACTTCACGATCCCTTTGGAGACAGTTCCTCCAGTCCCGGACCTAGTGTGAAAGAAGAGATCACCGGCATGTCGCTTTCTTTGGAAGGTTTGGTCTGGGATTCGAAAAATCCCGCGGCGATTATCAGTGGCAAAGTTGTCAAGATTGGTAGTAAGATAAAGGACGCGGAAGTCCTTGACATTAACAAAGAGGGTGTAAAAATGCGGTATAAGAGTCAGGAGTTTGACATTCGCTTAAAGAAAAGGACGACGACATGAAGAGCCTCAAGTCTTGCGCCATGGCCTTAGTTTTCCTATCCTCTTTTTGTTTTTGGACCGTTTGGGAAATTCATAATATTTCAGCCGAGGAAGAATCTAGTACGTCCGAAGATTTTTCAATTATTTCGATGGAATTTGATGGGGCGCCTTTAAAGGATGTATTAAAAGTATTGTCACAACAGTCAGGCCTTAACTTCATCGCGAGTGAAGAGATACAGACAAAGAAAGTCACTGTTTTCTTTGATCATGTGCCCGTCCAAGACGCGTTGGAAAGCATCGTGAAGGCCAATGGCTTTCGGTATGAAAAAAAAGGTGGGAGTGTCTACGTCATTTATGCGGGTGCTTCCGAAGCCGGTGTCCCGATGCAGACAAGGGTGATACATCTAAAATATGCCCGTGTTTCTACCTCACCGCTTGATGTGGGGGGAGGCAGCACCATCAGGGAACTCGTGAATCCTGAGCAATTAGCGGCTCTTGGGTCAGGCGGGGGGGGTCAGAAAGCGGGCACTGAAGATAAAGCAGGAAAAAAAGAAGAAAAGAAAAATCTGTTTGCCGAGAGAGGCATTGATAAGTTGGTGGCAAGCCTCTTGTCTGAAAATGGTAAAGTGGCTGTGGATTTGGCGTCCAATAGTTTAGTCGTGACGGATACGGCGGATACGTTGAACGAAATCGAAAGAATCATCGCAAAGTTGGATGTCCCATCGCGCGAGGTCATGCTGGAAGTCCATTTGATGGAAGTCAAAAAAAATATTTTGGATGATGAAGGTCTTGAATGGGGCGGTACGGATGGGGCTTTGGCATCTCTTACGGCAGGTTCGCGAACAACAGGTTTTCCGTTTACTGAAAATATTTTTAACAAATCAAAAGGAGTAAAAGCCACAACGCAAGGCACTTCCACGTTGACGCTAGGCACTTTGAGCGCTGCCAACTTTAAGGCAGTGCTTCATTATGTCACGACGCATACGGGTACAAAAATTTTAGCACAGCCGCGCGTTTTGACTTTGAATAATGAAGCGGCCAGTATTAGGCTTGTCACGAATACGGCGGTGGCCAAGACATCCACGCTCTCGGCCTCCGAAGGGATATCAACACTTCAGACCGGCGGCGCTGAACGCACCGCAGTCGGAATTATTTTAAAGATAACGCCTCAAGTAAATGATGACCAATCGGTCGGACTTTTTGTGGAGCCGTCCGTGACCACTGTGGCAGCGTCTACCTTTTTTCCTTCCGACTTTCTGGATCCCACCACCCGGGTGGTGAGAACGATGGCGCGGGTCAAAAATGATGAAACGCTTGTGATAGGAGGTTTGGTTGACAGCGACAAAACCGTCACCAAAAAGAAAATACCTTTCCTAGGGGATTTGCCGTTGGTGGGGAAGGCATTTGAGTATACTCATGGGAACGACGCCGACCGAGAGCTTTTAATATTTATCACGCCGCACATCGTGAAAGGCTATGACAGCCTATCGGATCCCAGCGCCACTACGCCGGGCAAAGAATTGGCCGTGAAGAGAACGCTGGATGCTTTTGTACAGGACGAATACTTGAGAAATTTGGATCCTCTTGAGAACTGGGGAAAGGAAAATGCGCCCGCACTCAATCAAGAGAAAGAATTGATGGTAAAAAACGCTAAGGATATCATGACTCCCAATGCGGAAAAAGCAATGAGCCAAGCATTGGAGAGTACCGGTTCGAAAAACTCTAAGACCAAATCGTTTTAAGTCAATTCTTTCATGCCAAAACCATCCCTAAAATTGGGCGAGATTCTTCTTAAGGAAGGTCTTATCACCCAAGAACAATTGGATAAGGCTCTGGAGCTGCAGAAAAGAGAGCCAACGACAGCCCTTGGGGATCTTCTCGTAAAGGCCGGTGCGATTTCTTTAAAAGATCTAGTGACCGCGCTTAGTGAACAACTGAATGTCCCGGTCGTCTCAAGAGAAGGTGGCACACTCACTCCAGCCCCTGATCAGGAGCTCTCCAAGCTTATTCCCGAAGAATTCGCGCGCCGACACTGTGTGCTGCCGCTTGCGTTGGATTTGAATACTCTTAAAGTGGCGTTTACAGATCCATTGGATGTTGTACTTTTGGATAATTTACGCAAGATCACCGACTGTGAGATTAGCCGTGTGATCGCCACCAAGGCCGATATCGAGGCGGGCATTAGCGCCTATTACGGCGAAGGAGGGATGCTTAAAAATGTGATCCAAGCCACGTACTCTTCGCCGGGTATAACCGTGGCTCGAGAACCCGAAGAGAGGCTTTCTTTGGACGATCTCGTCGCCAGCGCCGAAAAGCCCCCCGTTGTCAAGTTGACGGATCTTCTTATTCGTCAGGCGATCAAACAGCGGGCCAGTGATATTCACATCGAACCTTTTCATAATAAAGTGATCATCCGATTTCGCGTGGATGGCATCCTTCAGGAAATCCCGCCTCCGGATAAATCCATGGTGCTGCCGCTTATCTCTCGTATCAAGATACTTTGTAAAATGGATATTGCCGAGAAACGCTTACCGCAAGATGGTAGCTTTCGGGCCACGATTGAGAATCGACTGATCGATTTCCGTGTTTCCACTATTCCCACGATCTATGGCGAAAAAGTGGTGTTGCGTATTTTGGACCGGTCCGCTGTTGCTTTAGATCTTCAGAGTTTGGGTTTTACTCAAGAGGAACTTGTGACTTTTAGGAAAGCGATCAATAAACCCTATGGCATGATCTTAATGACCGGGCCGACCGGCAGCGGCAAGACGACGACGCTTTATTCTGCGCTGAATGAAATAAAAGGGCCGACAAAGAATATCATCACGATCGAGGATCCGGTAGAGTATCAGCTTCATGGCATCAATCAAGTGCAGGTAAAACCTGCTATCGGCTTGACTTTTGCGAGCGGCCTGCGCTCTTTTTTAAGACAGGACCCTGATATCATGCTGGTTGGAGAGATCAGGGACGTCGAGACGGCTCAGATATGCGTCAGGGCCGCGCTGACAGGGCATCTGGTATTCAGCACGTTGCATACGAATGACGCGCCGACAGCGATCAGCCGTTTGATCGATATCGGGATCGAGCCGTTTTTTGTAAGCTCGTCACTTTTAATGGTCGTTGCCCAGAGGTTAATGAGAAAGCTTTGCTCTAAGTGCAAAGAAATTTATAAGCCGTTAGCCAGCGACCTGCCAGGCCAGCTGAAATTAGGGTCGGGCATCATCGGCAAACTTTATCGGCCCAAAGGTTGTGAAGCCTGCAATTTTACCGGTTATTCGGGGCGAATGGCCGTTTTTGAAATGATGAATATCAACGAAGACATCGAACAGCTTATTTTAAAAAGGGCCTCGGTATTAAATATCCGCGCTGCTTCTAAACGAGCGGGCATGTCCACATTGGAAGAAGGTGCTTTTAAGAGAGTGGCGCTCGGAGAAACTTCATTGGAAGAAATGATGAGGGTCATTTTATCAAGCGATTGAAGAATGAGGGTCAATAGTGCCGGTATATATTTACACCGCGCGTGACAGCGGTACGGGAAACACCGTCCATGGGAATCAGGAAGCCGACAGCGAATACGCCGCTATAAGGATATTACAGGGCCGTAATCTCCTTATTTCTAAAATAGCTTTAGCGGGCTTGGAACTTGCCACAGCCGCCAAATCCCACCGCCAAAAAAGACATAAGAAAGCCCGAACCAAAGACCTGCTTTTTTTTGTTCGGCAGACAGCGATACTGCTTGTTGCGGGCGTACCCGTGTTGCGTGCGCTTGAGATTATTGTAAGCCAGGTAGACAGCCGATCGCTCCAAGAGGCTCTTAAATCGATCATAGAAGATATCAAGGCGGGCTCAACTTTTCGAGGCGCACTCAGTAAACATCCGAAAATTTTTCCTCCTTTATGGGTATTTCTTATTGAAGCCGGGGAAACAAGCGGCAATTTGCCATTGGTTTTGAATCAGCTTGCCGACTATATCGAAGCAGGCACGAATCTAAAGACGAAAATAGTCTCAGCGATGGTGTATCCGAGCATGGTGATCGGCGTCGCCATTGTGGCCGTTCTTATTTTCATGTTAAAGATCATCCCCATTTTTTCAAAACTGTTTTCAAGTTTTAACGCCAAGCTTCCTCCGCTCACTTTGGTTGTGATTTCGGTGAGCGCATTTTTTCAGCATTATATCTTGTATATTGCGGTCGTCATCGTCGCCGCGGGGTATTTTCTAAAGCGTTATATCCATACCCCGTCAGGCAGTAAGACCCTGGATCGATTTATGTTGAAGATACCGATCTTTGGTGAGTTAGTAAGAGACGCTATCCTGGCACGCATTTCCATTAACCTTTCTACGTTGATACACAGCGGTGTCAATCTCCTTGAAAGCATTGATATATCCTCCCGGGCTGCGGGAAATTCACTCTATGAAAGTGCGTTAAAGAATGTAGGGCACGATATTCAACAAGGCAAAAGCTTATCTACGTCCCTAGCGGAAAATGCACTTTTTCCTCCGATGGTTGTCCAGATGGTCATGGTCGGAGAAGAAAGCGGCCAACTGCCGGATATGATAAAAAGCGTAGCGGAATATTATCAGCTAAGAGTAGATATTTTTGTATCAAGACTGGGGACGCTGGTAGAACCAATTATCCTTATCATTGTAGGAGGTTTTGTAGGCGTGTTGGTGGTAGCGATGTTTCTGCCAATTTTTACTCTTAGTTCTGTTGTTAAGTGATAAATTCCGTTAGTTATAATTTAAATTTGTTCGTTCCGTATTTTATCTATACAAGCTATTGAATTTTATCGAGTCGAATGGTATAATCCAAGCTTAAGTAGTTAATAAAGAATTATTAAAAGATGGAGGGGAATAAATGAGGCCACACTTAAGATTGGGTAACTCAAAAGGTTTTACCCTGATAGAAGTACTGATTGTCATCATCATTATAGGGGTATTGGCGGGGTTAGCGATACCTTTATACCGGGTGACAGTTGAAAAGTCGCGTAAAGCAGAGGCATTGGGAGTTCTTTCTGCGATGCGTCAAGCGGAAGGGAGATATCTCTCAACATGGAACACTTACACAACCGGTGGCGCGGGAGCGGTTGGATCTGCGACAGGTCCCATCGATTTTGATTTCTCGGCCGCAACGCTGGAGGTCGGTGGGCAGACGCTTCATTTTAGTTATGCCGTGACTACCGCTACTACAAATACCGTCTTACTATTGACCGCGACTCGTAATGCGACCGATGGCGGAACTGCCGGAGACACAGTGACTCTTAACCAGGCAGGTGTTGTAGGCGGCACAGGGGCATTTGTTGGATAACGGTCGCGTTCGCTAAAGGCTTGTATTTCAGCTAAAGCGGATTTAAAAAAGACAGGCAAAAACGAGTTTGTCCCTTCTTGTTTTTGTCTTTCTTTATCTAGAGGGTTACCCATGACACGCCGAGAATCCGGTTTTACTCTAACGGAAATTCTGATCGCGATAGTTGTTTTGGGGGTGCTCGCCGGGCTAGCCTTGCCTAATTATTTCCGAACAGTCGAGCAAGCGCGGTCAAATGAAGCCGTCGCAAATCTCAACATCATCCGAATGGGGGAACGGATCTATCGCTTGAATAATGGCCGCTATTGGCCGAATCCCGACGGAACGGACAATACGCTGGCGACTATCAACTCGACCCTGAATATCGAATTAAATACCACCTATTACAATACCCTCTCTGTCACTTCTACCAGCACCGGTGCCGCTTTTACCGCCACAGCCTCTCGTGGGAATACAGGCGCTAAGCAGTTCACTATTGACCAAAATGGTGCTATTACCGAATCCGGAACCTATTAAGGGATGAAAAGTTTTTATCGTTTAGCCCCTTTTTTTGTTTCGTTAACTCTCTTCTTAATCTCCACGGGTTCTAACGCGGAAACCGTTGAACGTTCAACAGAATATTCTTCTCCTTATGGTTCCTATAGCGAACTGACCGCTATAAATTCTTTAACAGTAGGAATTGCCCCCGGCTCTCCCCAAGATACCGGGAGTAATGCAGCGACTGGAACTGTAACCGTCAACGGCAGTCTTCAAATCAGTAATGGCCCCACGATTATTGATGGAAAATTAGCTGTGGATGGAGACACGCTCAAGGTGCTTCCTTACCCTTATTGGTATGGACAGTATTGGGTAAATATCGGACAACCTTCTCCTGAATACAATGCAGGCGATCCAAATTTAATCCACAAGTTAGCGGATCTAAACGTGTATGGTGATATATATTCGCTTCGCTATTTTCATGTGGCAATGCGTTTTAGCGAAAAAGACTTATATTTAGGAACAGATTCCACAACGACACCGGTATGGGGCGAGATGGGATCAAGAGACGGTAACGATATCTGGCGAACAGCCTTTTTTAAGGCAAATCATAAAATTGTCCTTAATAGCGGTGGCACCGGCCGCTCTTCCGGTCCAGTGCTTATTGGAGCCACGCCTACCGAGGCGATTGCTTTCTTAGGAGGCGTTGCCAATTACAATAGTTACAAGCTGATTGTCAATGGTGTAGGCAAGGCTCAGAGTTTCGATGGACCGAGTTCACGCGAATATAAAACCAACATCCAGCCTCTAACAACGATCCAATATAATGGAATTCTTGATAAATTGTCCAAAACGGATATTTTTCACTTCCGGTATAAGGCTATCGATGCGCCTACGCAAAAGCTTCACACCGGAATTATTGCGGAAAATGGCCCCGAGGAAATGCTAAGTCCCGATAAAAGAGGTGTCGACGTCTCAAACTCTATAGGTTTTCTTATGGCTGCCACAAAAGAGCTCGTGATTGAAAACGAAGCGCTCGAAAAAGAGATTGTAAAACTTGAAAAAGAAATAAACCTGCCGCAAAGAGAAGGAAAAGCCCATGGTCGCTTGGCGAAATAAAAAGGTAATTTTCTGCGCGGCGCTTTTTATATTTTTTATCCTAACGCCCGCTTTTCCCGTTCAAACGGTCAAGGCGACCACTTACTATTCCGCTCCAAACGGCGATTATCAAGATATTCGTGTCAGCGGGAGTCTGACGGTTGGCGCAGGGTTGCAGGCTTTCGTAGGAACCGGTAATTTTCATATTTTAAATAACAGTATTGACGGTTGGGTCCAATCCTCTCCGGGCCCTAGCGGAGGAGGGCTCACGGTCGCTAATAATTTTAATATACAGAATTCATCGAACGTCAGCCTATTTTATGTGGACAACGTCAATCACCGGGTTGGTATCGGCACAACATCACCACTGGCGACGCTGGATGTTAGAGGAGAGGTCAATACGATGCTCATGGATGGTTATAGTAACCTGACGGATCCATTGGCTGGTGGTATTTGGCAAATATATGATCTACTCTTCGATAATCCACTTGGTTCCGGCGATGTTAGAAATGGTTTCGCCGGGGTAACGGCTAAACCCCCTGCGGCTCCCCTCCTTCGTTTTATTTACATGTACATCGATGCGACTCCGTTGGTCTTACAATCTTTTGTAAAATCAGGTTCTTTTAGAGGCCCTGTGGCGATGAACTTAGATCCGGATAACCGGAATACGGGTCCGCCAAACCTCCAAAATCCGGATCTACTCAATACCAATCTAATTGTCGGCGGGTCAAATACCCCAAGAACTGCCTATGCATCCGGAGGATGGACAATCGGTAGTTCCAGAGAATTTAAAACTGACATTAAACCGCTGTCTCTTCCCGAATACCGTGACAGCTTGGAGCAATTGTCTAAAGCGGCCATTTATTGGTACCACTTTAAGAACGAGGAGGACTCCCGTAATCGCCATATAGGCTTTATCGCTGAAGAAGCCCCTGTTAGTATTTCTACTGAGGACAAGAAGGCCATTAATATCGGAGATACGATAGGACTCCTCATGGCCTCGGCCAAGTCTCTGAAAGAGGAGCAAGATTCCTTAAGAGAAAGGCTGGAGGAACTTAAAAAATGACCATTGGCCGGCGCCTCACTTCATTAATTTTATGCCATCTATTGAGTTTTTTGTTAGCGCAAAAAATTGTTTTTGCGGATGATGTCACGATCAATACTTTTTATCCGGCACCGTATGCCGAGCACACCGTCGCCAGCTCTTCAAACGATGTGAAGATACAAAATCCATTTACCGGCAATACGACGACTTCTATTTATGGGAATGTGACCGTAAACAATAATGTGACCATCACGAATAGCCTTTTTAAAGTCGCTCCTTTAAAGGGCCCTTATGGTGATGACGGATTAAGCGTAGCGACGAATGGGCAGGTTGCGATCGGTAATCACTTTCCAGTCAACTCGCTTCTAACCGCCCAGACGCAGATCAAGACTCGGAATGCTTACGCGTTTTCGTACGACACGTCATTATCTAACTACGTTTATGCCTATGCGGAGGCTGAAGACAATACCGCGCTTGATAGCCCTACTTATCCTGATAATGGCAAAAGGGCGTTGTTCGGTGCCAGAAAACACAGCGGTGGCACTCAAGCGGTTGACATAGCTAACGATGCTTATATTCCGATGCGCATTGAAGCCGGACAAGTGCATCTTGGAGTTATCGATTTTAGTACAGACCCAGCCATCAATATCAATTACCTGGGCACTGTGGCCTGGATCGGTATTGGAAAGGATCGTGATGTTACGAACCCAGCTGAATGGCCTCCGACCCCCGCCAGTATGCTCCTAGAAGTTAACGGAAAAGCATGGATGTCCAGCCAAGCCGCCTATAGCTCTAGGGAATTCAAAAAGGACATTATCCCGTTATCGATGGAAGACACCGCTGACGTTTTATTAAAATTGAAAGCTATGGATGTAGTTCATTATCGATTGAAAAATGATCCAAAACGCTCCCCGAAGATCGGCATCATTGCCGAAGATTCTCCGAAAGAGATCATCAGCGAAGACGGAAAACAATTGAGTACCACCGATGCGCTTGGTTTTCTGGCCGCTTCGATCAAGGAACTAAAAAAAAGGAACGATTTATTGAAGATCAGGATCGAAAAACTCGAAGAGAGGAAGAAACTTCTTTTGACCCATGCGCAAGGATGAAAAAGGTTTTACTCTGATTGAGATTATGATCGCGGCCCTCTTAGTTACCACGACGGCCGCGGGTGCCTTGGCCATGTTTGTCAATGCAAAGAAAATGATACGTCCCGGAAATAACATTGCGGGTTATCTCGCCCAACAGAAGCTGGAAACTCTTTATGAAGCGGTCAGGCAGGATTGGTGGGGCTTAGGCGGCCGGCCCTTAACGGCCGGCGGCCCCTATGCGGATGCCGTTACCGTCGACGGCATTCTTTATAACCGGAGCTATACCGTAACGGCTATCAATGCCAACACTGACGCTGTGCCTGATGACTACCGGAAAGTGGATGTGACCATTACATGGCCGGACTAAGAAAAGACCAAGGGTTTACGATTATTGAGCTTCTTATCGCCTCGGTACTTTTAGGGGTGATCATGATGAGCGCCATTAGTATTTATGTGGCGGCTCAACGCTTTTTCAACGACCTTCTGGATAGCAATGCAAGGACGTCCTCCGCGGTCGCGATGGAAACGATTCTTCGCAAGGCCCAAATAGCCAATACGATTGTTTTTGACGGGCCCAATAGCCAAATAAAATTGAGATTGGACGTGACCGCGGCCTCCGTTCCGAATCGAACGCCGGGTGTTTTTACGGATGATAACTGGTTTAAATATCGCATCGTTGCCAACGGTTTACGATGGCGAACAGATACGGTAGCGGCAGATCCAACCGGGGCAGTTGATGTTACCGGAAGCGATCCTGAACTCGAAGCGAATCTAGTCCTGCGGCCCGGGTCAGCTTTTAATGTTGTGAACCCATCGGCCGCTGGTACCGACACTGTTCTTAATGTCACTTTTGTCACACAAGCGGGGACCCCTCCGGTGGATACGACATTAACGACAAGCGCCGCGGTTGGGGCCATGGCGAAAAATTAGGCGCTCATGTTATTAAATTCAAAAAATCACAACGGCGTCGCCTTGACGTTAGCCATTGTCATGATCTTTGTGATCATTATATTGGGAATTGTCGCTTTAAACCTCGCCTTCAATTACCGTAAGCTTAGTGAGAGTGTGTCAGCGGCGCACGCCCAAGCGTATTTTCGTGCTCAGGCGGGAGTGGTGGATGCCCAATGGCGCATTCGCAACAATATCGGCGGTGATTTTACCGTCGCTGCAACCACTCTCGGACCTTATCCACTGGATATCGATGGGGATGGCGTGAATGATGTCACTGTAACCATCACGGCGGCCAATAGACAAGGTTTACGTACGATTTCTTCCCAAGGCCGGCAATAATAAGTGTTGCAACTTGTCATGTTTTACTATATTTTGTTTAAATAGAATTTTTGTATTACTTTTGACCTGAGATGAAAGGCTTATGACAAACAGACGTTGGGGAATTTTCTTTTTTGTTGCCGTGGTGCTGATATTTTCTCTCTCATTTTACTTAATGTATTCCGGAAAAGAGACAGAGAAACGGTTGCGGGTGCAAAAAGAAAATGAATTGTCTAACAAAGCCTTAGAATTAACCGAAACACAGGCTCAGATAGCCAAGCTTACGAAGGAGAAAACCGATCTTGTGGAACAATTAAACGAAAAGATAGCGACACTTGAGACTTCTCTTAAATATTCCGAAGAAACGATTACATCGCAGACCAAGAAAATGGATGCGCTGGTGGAGACGCTCGGCGAAGAAAATAGATCTTTGGAAAAGGAGATCCAGGATAAGGAAAGAAAGATCAGGGAGCTTACTAAAAAATTAGAGCTACTCGAAGCGGATAAGGCGACGCTTTACGCTAAGATCAAGAGCCAAGAAGCGTTAAAAAAGGAGGCTGTGGTCTCCGGTGAAACAGAATCGGAAAGTTCCTCTGACTCTGATAGGCAGTGGCTATCAGATATAGATACGGTGAATCTGGGAAAGATTGTCGTACGAAAAATTTCCGGAAAGGCGGCTGTGGTAGAACATGTCAACACGCCTTACGGCTTTGTTGTCATTAATGCGGGTACAAAAGACGGGCTCTCAAAAAACTCGGTGTTTAACATTCTACGGGATAGAAAATTGATGGGAAAGGCCGTGGTTCAAAAAGCAAGAGACCATGTGTCGGCGGCGGTTATTTTACCCGAGTGGACTAAAGGCGAGATAAAAGAGGGAGATGTTATCAGTAAATTTTAAGCAGATTTTTCGTCAGCAGTTTGCCTACAGGATTAAAATATTCCCACCCAAAACAAACCGCAAGCTTTACCCTTAACGTTTCAATCCCTTCTCTCAGCGTGATAGAATCAATAAAATCGCAATCGCTTTTATCAGGGCTCGATGACTCCCGTTCGACCCCCGCTACAGCTATTTTTCTAGGAGTTTAAACATAGGGAAAAATAGCCCCATTTGGTCAAAAGCAAGAACCTTTAGGGTTACGGCAACAATGCCGTTTTAGTAAATAGGGCAAAAGCTTTGAATTCTGTTCTCACCATCAAAACGCCCCTTAAAATGCCCAAATTAAGGGGTTTTAGCCTCTACAGCAGGCTCCTCAACGCCTTTGGCATTGGATTTGACGGTGGCTTTGCGTCGACCCCGGGCTGGCGAGTAATCAACTCGGTACCGACCCTCCGCAACCTGATGAAACTTCCTTTGCCGCGTCTTCTCGAAAAGGGGGATCTGATCCTTGTGGATTAGAATAGATTCGCCGACCGGCCAGGCCTCGATCTTCTTGGCTTTGATCGCGTCCCGGATAGCCTGGGACGTTACTTTGCATTGTTCGGCGACTTGAGCTACCGTCCGCCATTTTTTCAAAGGATTCGACCTGGCCATCTCTTCCCCACCCCTCAACTTTGCTTATGCAAAGCATTCTAACACGAAAGCGGCTTGGCTCAAGCAAAGAATTTTAATTTAGGTTAAGTCCTTGAATCCACCCCAAAATAAGCTATAATTAGCCTAAAGCACACATTTCACTTTTAACGCTATATGACGCGAAAACTGAAACCTATACAAGTCCAGGAAACACTGAAGGAAAAGGGGGTCCGGCTCTTTTCGCCGGAGGAGTTCCGTCGTCATTTTTCGGTTACTTTAAGAGCCTCCCAGGAGTTTATCAAGGATCATCAGGAAGATATTTTTATTAAGCTCCGCAACGGTCTCTACGGCCTTAAAGCGGATCCTCCGGTCGAGCTTGAAATAGCCAATCGCCTTTACCTGCCGTCTTACGTTTCTTTTGAATATGCGCTGGCCCACTACCGGATAATCCCTGAATCCGTCTACACGATCACTTCCGCAACGCCTAAGATCACAAGGGAATTTACCGTTCAGGGAAAATCTTTCGAATACTATAGAATCAAGAAAGAAGCCTACCGAGGCTACCGGTCAGAAAAGAAAGGCCCGGGAACGATCCTCATCGCGGAGCCCGAGAAGGCGCTGGTCGACTATCTTTATTTCGTCGACTTGAAACGAAGAACGCTGAACGAGAGGCTAAACCTCCGAAATATCAAAAAGACATCAGCGCTTCGCTATTCCTCCCTCTTTAAAAGGAAAAGCCTCACAAAGCTTGTAAGGAGCGTCCTATGATTGAAGTCCGAACCCTTAAACAATTCTCGGATCGCTACCAGACGACGATGGATAACGTGATAAGAGAATACCTCCAACATCTTTTCCTTTCTTTTTTGTATCAAGAGAAGAAATCGGAGTCTCTTCTTTTCAAAGGCGGAACTGCTCTGCGGCTTGTGTGGCGAAGTCCCCGTTTCTCCGAGGATCTCGATTTCACCGGATCCAAAATCTCCATCTCTCAGATCGAATCTTTGATGGAAGCCGTCCTGGAAAAGGTTGAAAGCGAAGGAATTAAAACGGATATTGAAGAATCCAAGAAAACGTCAGGCGGTTATCTCGCCATTTTCCATTTCAAAACGGATGAATATGAAAGCGGTATCCAGGTGGAAGTTTCACTTCGAGCCGAACCAAAAGATGCAGGCGCAGCTTCTCTTATAAACTCGGACTTATTACCACCTTACACATTGGTGCATCTTGATCAAAAAAAGCTGGTGGGTGAAAAAATCCAGGCTTGCCTGACTCGTGCCAAAGCCCGGGATTTCTATGACCTTTATTTTATTTTGCGAAGCCGAATGGCTTTTAAGGAAACATTTTCGAAGGACAAAACATTAAAAACAAAACTTTTGGCAATGATCGATCGTCAAAAACTGGATATAAGAAGCGAGCTAAAGCGGTTCTTACCCGTGAATCAGCACATGCTGCTTAAGAATTTCAAATCCACACTTCTCGCCGAGATCGAAAGAAATCTTCCTTAATTCCCAATTTAACCAAATTTAAGATTCATTCAGAGCGAGCGCTTTAAATTTCTCATGAATCATGTCCCGAACCTTCCGAAATTCATCCAGCACTTCTTCATTTGCCTCCCTCGTATGTGGAGGATCAGGAAACGACCAGTGGAGTCGTTTCGAAACACCCGGAAACGTTGGGCACGATTTATTGGCTTTGTCACAAACCGTGATAATGCTGTGAAAATGTTGCCCTAAAAACTCTTTTACATGCTTTGAGAGGTAATTTGAGATATCGATACCGATCTCTTTCATTACTTGAATGGCTATTGGATTAACTTTAGAAGGTTCGGAGCCTGCACTTTCAACCTCAAACATGTCGCCACCATAATACCGAAGGACGCCTTCAGCCATTTGAGAGCGACAAGAGTTGCCCGTACAAAGTATAAGAACTCTTTTTTTCATATGGGTAACTCGACTTTACGGCGTAGACAAAAGTACCCGCTTAACCACTTGGCTTACATTTCCTAAACAACAAGAACCTTGAGGGTTTGTCACCTCGCAGTAACAGTTGCCCGATTTGACTTGGGCTTTGATTTTGTCAATGACAGTGCTTTTACCGGTTGACTTTATCTCAACATGGATCTTCTCTGGTGTCCAGCCAAAGCAGTAACAAACAAGGGAAGAGGGATTGTCAGGTTCTTTCAAACCCACGGACACTGACAGATCATCCTTAAAAAACAAGGCTTCATTTGGCCGAAAGTATGAGACATCACAAGTTGGGGTTCCACAAAAACAAAACTCATCCTGAACGGGGATATGAGCTCGACGGTCTGGTTTGAGTAAAGCGCCCAGCGTAATGCGTTTTACGGTTTTTCCAAGCGCCCCGCATTTGGGACATTTTTCAGGACCGCAAGTTCTAGGTGGGTGAAAGTTACAACAGGACTCGGTCACGACTCCTTTGGAAACCTTTGAAGAATCTTTTGGATCAGAACAGCAACTATCCGACACGGTAGTCTCCTTCCTTATAATTTAGGTTTCTCGGCTTTATAGCCGGTTTTATTGATGGCGCTAATGATTTCATCTAAGGACGTTTTGTCCGGATCATACGAAACAAGCGCGGTTTGATTTTTTGCGCTGGCCTTCACATCAAATACACCGGGAAGCTTCTTAACGGCTGAGTTCACTGATAGCTCACAGGTAGCGCACGTCATGCCTTTGACAGGAATCGTTATTTGAGTGCCTGTTTGGGCATTGATCTGCCGGTCTCCGCCTGCATAGGTATAAACATTAAGGCCTGCGAATCCTAGAACGACCGCCGAGGCCAATATCAAGATATTCCTGGTAACGCCTTTGTTTTTCATCTCACATGCCTCTTTTTCACATGACTTTTTTTCTTTTAAATACAAATACCATCCAAGGGACAACAGTGCGGCCGCCATCGCTATAAGATACCAATGATATTTGCCGATCACGGCACCAAGACCTAAACCACCTAATCCCAAGAGAATGAGTAGAAGCGGCCCTACACAGCAAGCGGATGCCGTTAAAGCAGAAAGGATTCCTAAGTTTTTGGCTTTCACGAAGATTTCCTCCGTTTTGTTTCTAATCCGCCCCGTTCAAACTGGGGACATACCACAAAAGACTGTTTCCGCGCATCTTTCGGACTGATCCAATCTGAAAGAAGCAATTCCAGGTTCTTTTTCATTCTTTGAAGCTCTTTTATCTTCGATTCAAAATCCTGGATTTTCTTGGTAAAGAGCCCCCTTACAAGATCACAACAGGGTTTTAAACCTTGTTTGCTGGATTGCATAATACCCTTGATTTCCTTCAAGGTTAAGCCAAAGTCCTGGGCTTTTTTAATGAAGCGTAGTTTTCCAATAGCCTCTGGCGCATACAATCGGAACCCTCCGCCACTCCGTGCGGGTTTATCCAAAAGCCCCAGCCTCTCGTAGTAGCGCACCGTATCCACGGAAGTCCCCGTCTTTCTTGTTATCTCTCCAATCTGAAGAAGACCGTCATCTTTCATTTCTGCCCCCTATCATAGTTTACAATCTGGAGTATACTCCAGAGTCAAGAGAAATATAAAATAATTCTCATGCCAACCCGTTAAACAAAGGTCGATAGAAAGGGCTAACTTACCACGCTATTTTCGCTCCGGCATTCCAAACAAAATCAACCTCCTGATGCACGCCACCCAGATTCTGATGTATCGGCAAGAGGAAGTTTCCAAAGACAGATACATTGTCATTGGCTTTGATGGTCAGGGCAGGCCCTAGAAAGAGTGTAGTCCCGCCGCTGTCGGTCACTTCTTCGCCACGATCCACTTGCTTCTCTTCGTGTTGGAAGTTGAGGTCAAGGCCTATCTTTGTTTCAAACGCTTTGCTTCCGGGATTCACAATGTAGTCCAGAAACAAAGACGTGGAAAAAAGATCCCCAAACTCAAAGTCCTGATCTCCTTTCGTTTTAATGACGTAGATCGCGTTGCCACGAAAGACGAAGGAATTAACTTGGAGCTGGTAAACCACGCCGAGCGGATAATCATAAGAACCCGTGCCTGGCTGAAGTTCGGGCTCGAATCTCACGCGCTGAGAGTTGGCCTCTTTTGTTCCGCCGGTAGGAAACTTAATCCCGCCGACAGCCCCAAGATAGTTGTTATCCCGCCTTAAGAATCGATAAATCGCAATAAGGTTGAGATCTCCGATTCCTTTAGACTCCTCTTCTTCTCCAAGCCTGTCCTCGTCTTCTATTTCAATGGAACCGCGAACCACATAAGGAATTTCCGCAAGGAGGGTCAGATTTTCCAAAGGGTTTGCTCCCAAAGTGAAATGATAAAATTCCTCGCGGGTCTTATTGTGGACGTGATGGCCTTCCTCGTGAAGCTCATGAGCATCCAGGGCAGGTCGCTCATCCCAGTTTTGTTGTTCAAAGGTGAAATCAAAAAACCAGGGCTTTCCAAGATTACCTTTTTCAAGCTCTGCAACCCGCCCGATTCTTGGGATCGCGCAGGATTCGCAGGCTTGCGCCCTATTAAGATTAAAGCTTAAAAAAGAAAACAGAATAAGTGAATACAAAAATGCTTTGTATCGCATGATACACCCCTCTCTATGATTTTTTTGAGTTTTATACTAGACGAGAGGGTGTGCTTTGGGAGGCGGGTCTATCGAATCGCGGAAGTATGAATACGCAAAAAGAAGTGAAAAATCGTAATAACGAGAATTATCCCCCAGCAACGATCTGCCACGACTTACAGAAACAAAATCATCTCCGCCGGAAGCGGATGATTTAGGGCCCTGCTCCGAGCCGTTGGCGTTGTTAAAAGTCACCTTCGATGACGGCTCCGGGTTTACCTTGCCCATAGACATCGAACACATATGGAAAGCCCGTTTACCATCGCAGGCCATTTTTTCCTGCGACGGCTTTATAAAAGCACCGAGAGGCAGAATCCAAAGAATAAAACAGGCTGTCGCGATTAAAGACGTTAAGCGAAACATGACGGCGATTGAACTCCACGCATCGGAAATTTATTTTTCACTAAAGTGCTCGACGGCGTCGAGCACTTTGAGAAACCTCCGGCCCCTTGGCGTAAACAAATACTCCACTCGTGGGGGAACCACCGGATACACCTTTCGACGGATCAGTTTAAATCGAAGCAGTTTCTGAAGACGTTCGTTGAGCACTTTGGCTGAAATTCCGGGAATCGCTTTTTTTAGCGCTCCGGGGCGACGGACTCCTTTTTCGAGACCATCCATCACGCTCATCGTCCACTTGCACCCGATCACATCTTCAAGCACGCGCATCGAGTCGTTTTTATTATTTCCCTTACTCATAACGGACACAGAAGTTAGACCTAAATGTTTCATAGACACCTAAAAGTGGCTGCTTGCGCGTTTATCATCCGCATGCTATTTATGTTAGCAGAATCTAACCATGAATCCAAGAAAAGGAGACTCCATTATGACTCAGAAAACCATCTTCTATCACGCGGGCTGTCCCGTGTGCGTCAGCGCCGAGCAAACGTTCGTCCACTCCCTCGACCCCAAAAAATACAGCGTCGAGGTCGTGCATCTCGGAAAAGACAAGAACCGCGTTGCCGAAGCGGAGAAAAGCGGCGTCAAATCAGTGCCGGCGCTTGTCATCAATGGACAAGCATTCCATATCAACTTCGGCGCATCAATCAGCGACTTAAAATAAAATGGATACCCACTTTAACCAAACCGCTTGAAAAACGAGTTGTAAAGACCACCGGTAATTTGTTCGAGTTTGGGTTGGTATTGGTCGTACTCTTTTAAAAGTAAATCTAAATCGCCACGATTCTTAAACCAATCCGCTAGCATCGCTCGATTCACTTCTACGTGGAACTGCAGACCATATACGTTGTCTTTTAGGCGAAATGCCTGGTGCTTGACGGCTTGGCCCTGAGCCAGAAGCGTGGCGTTCTTTGGTAAATCAAACGTGTCTCCGTGCCATTGGAACACTTTGAGAGTATTTTCCCCGATGCGGGAAAAAAGCGAGTCTTTTAAGGCTTCGCGGGTCAACTCCACGGTATCCCACCCGACTTCTTCAACAGGTGCTTTCGTCACCCGGGATCTCGAAGCCTTGGCGATGAGTTGAGATCCGAGGCAAACGCCTAAAATTGGGATATTTCGATCCAAAAGACGCCTGATAAATAAATCTTCGTCCTTCAAGAACGGAAATTTTTCCTCCTCATAAACATTCATCGGTCCACCCATGATCACCACCGAACGGACAACGCTCAAATCTTCGGGAAGTTTGGCGCCGTTATAAAGATCGATGCTTTCAAACGAAATATTTTTTCGTCTCAAGTAATCCAGAATCGTGCCGGCATCTTCGTTTGACGCATGCTTGAGAATATAAACGGATCGGCGTTTCATAAAAAAATACCGGCGTACTTTTTTAGAAACGGTTGAGCGGATTCTTAAGCGCACTGTCTGAATTCCGTAAAGCGCAGAACCACCGTACCAAATTTATCAAGTGAATTTAATTTCAAGTTAATTCAATCACGCCGCATCCGATTCTTCCACCAGCGTTCCCGGTGGGCTGACCGAAATCATCTTCCTTTTCGTGAAGAATAAAGGATTTTCCGGCCACATTGTGTTTCCCGTCCGCGAGCGTCAGGCCGTTGACTACGGTTTCAAACTTGCCTGAACCATTTGGACGAATCTCGATATTTCCAAAATCACCGGCATGAGCGTGTTCAAAACCGTCTTTAAAAAGAAGCCCGTGCGGCATGCCGTCCGGATTGTAATGACCTCCTGCCGCCTTCCCTTCATCCCCGCAGGCGCCATTTTCATGGATATGAAATCCGTGCTTGCCTGGTGGGACATTTTCTAAATTCAAGGAAATCTTAAGCCCTTCCGGCGTGTCCGTTAGAATAGCTTTCCCGGAAAGGGTTGATCCTTCTTTCGTACCTTTAATATTCGCCACCCCCGTAGCCGCAAAAGCGATTCCGTAGCTTAACGACATAAACAAAGCTAAAATACTTAAAAACCGTTTCTTCATAGCATTTCTCCTTTTTATCCTTTACCAATACGGTGAATTAATCCAACAAGTAATCTCGTGAGCGGCTCTTGGGCGTTTTTTGCGATAGCCAATATCTTAGGCACATTGATGGGTTCAAGATGATCTGGGTCGCATTCATCGCTCACAACGCTCAAGACCAGGACTTTCATGTCTAGCTGTCTCGCGACAAGCACTTCAGGTACCGTGGACATACCGACAAGATCGGCGCCCTTTTTTTTCAAGTAACGGTATTCTGCTCTGGTCTCAAGAGCTGGCCCTAAAACTGCTGTATAAACGCCCTCTTTTAATTTTATCTTCTCTTCTTTGCCTACTTTTTGCGCAACTTCGATTAGTTTTTTATCATACGGCTCGGACATATCTACAAAACGCTCACCCATCCAAGGTTCATGAGGGCCTGCCAAAGGATTGCCTCCCATCAAATTCAAATGGTCTTCGACCAAAACAAAATCTCCGCATTTATAAGAAAGATTTACACCCCCGGCAATATTAGTCGCGATAAACACTCTCGCTCCCATGGCGTGAGCGACTCGCACCGGATGCCCTATCTCCTGGTACGAGTGTCCTTCATAAGCATGAAAGCGGCCTTCAAATGAGATAATTTTATTTTTTCCGATACTACCCATGACCACCGTATTGTTCTGGCTAAACGCGCTGGGCTTTGGAAATCCAGGAATCTTTTCGTATGGAACCACAACCTTGTTTGTCAGTTTGTCTGACAACGATCCAAGCCCAGTTCCTAAGAACAACGTAATATCAGGCTTGTCTTTAAACCGCTTTTTTAGAAAGTTTGTGGAAGCATCCAGACTTCGCTTAAAAGTTTTTAGGTTATACATATTCACGGTTATCCTTGTACCAAGCGCTCTGAAAGCGTTTGATCGTTGAACGTTGAAATCCCAAATAATACATTGCCGCCAAAGAGATATTGATAAACTTTTGTTTAATAACACCATGTTGTAGAAAGCGTCTAGGAGAAGTGACCACAGAATCTTTAATGATCACGGGTTTTTCATACTTTAAAAGCCGCCAGTAAAAATCAATGTCCTCAAAAGCGGCATCCGCACTAAACCCATTCATCTCCTGAAATAATTCTCTTTTAACGAAGAATCCCTGATCTCCGTATGAGAACAAGTGAAAACGTGTTTGATACTCGTAAAGCTTAAGGAGTGGGTGACGATGACCAAAGCTCATGCGAAAACGGCCTGACTGTTTCTTTCCCAATTTAAAAACATCCTCTATCTTTAAAAGAGCGTTGTTGGGCAACTGGGTGTCCGCATGTAAAAAAAGAAATATATCCCCTGTCGCAGCCGAAGCTCCCTTATTCATTTGGATGGCGCGGCCTCTTCCAGAACTGACAACCCTCGCGTATCTTGATGCAATCTTCGCAGTTTTATCGCCACTGCCTCCGTCCGCCACAATAATCTCGTGAGGATGATGCTGCCGTGTCAGGTTTATGAGAGTTGACTCGATGTTTTTTTCCTCGTTCAAAGTTGGGATGATAACCGAGATCTTTAAAGCGTCGCAGGAGTGGTCGTGTATTGCTTGGGACATGCGCTTTAAGTCATCAGCTGTATCTACATCAAACTTCTCCGAAAGAAGCTCAGCGGAGACGCTCATTTTTTCAGCTTTGTCCAACGTATGTTGTAAAACCTGGCTAGTGCTCCATGGGATATCATCCAATAGGGCCGTGTGTCTCGCCTGATTGAATCCTATTAAGTAATAACCGCCGTCTTCTGATGGTCCAATCGCAACATCTTTTTTTAATAGTGACCAGAAAGCCCTGTTCACCGTAAGCGAATCAAGCCCCGGACAGTCGCTTCCTATGACGATCACTCTTTCTGTGCCGTCGAAGAATGAGGCATTCACAACCTTCTTAAGCCGCTCACCCAGATTCTTTCCCTCTTGCGCCACGTATTTAAAAGGACCTGGAATCCATTCTTTTATCTCTGCCTCCCGTTCCGGAGGATCGTAAGCAATCACGATATCTGCAAATCTGCCCGCAAGCGGCCTGACTTGGCTGACGGTATCCTCGGCTAGCTTCTTATAAACACAAGTTGCCTCATGGGCTCCGATTGATGAAGCGAGCCGCGTCTTTACCTTTCCCTCTTCAGGATACTTTAAAAAAATAATGAGTCTCTGATCCATTTAAATGGCCTTCACAAATGGGGCTTTTAGAAATGCCCCTAATGAGAGTGGGCTCTCACGCCCTTCCTCAAGCCCCAATTTTTCTATTTCTTTATAATCAGGTTCTTTAAAACTTCCAAACACTCTATCCCAGACCGAGAAAATCGTAGAAAAGTTAGCATCCCGTGTCCTAATCGAGACCGTATGGTGGCTGGCGTGAAGCCTCGGCGTAATGTGAACGAGCCGTAATATCTTTTCAATTCCATCGGGAAAATCAATATTCGTGTGATGAAACTGAGAGAACGCGGTGATCAGCGACTCAAAAAGCACATATCCTAAGAGTGACGGCCCCCACACAAAGATCCAGAATGATTTAAACAGATACGAAATAAGAAGTTCTCCCGGGTGGAACCGAAGGGCTGTCGTCGTGTCGACCTCGATGTCTAAGTGATGCGCTTTGTGAAAACGCCACAAAAATCCCAGGCGATGATTACAGCGGTGCCACCAGTAATTGATATGGTCAAAAAAAATAATCGTAAGGATAATTTCTGATGTACCGGACAAGCCCAAGATCCTTGAAAGACCCCAGCCTTTTTCTGAAACAACACCCACCCAATAAAGAACCGGTCCCACCATTAAAAGTCTTGTCCAAACAGAATTTATTAGCGCCACGGCTCCGTGAAAGAATATCCGCTTGGACCTTGGGGCAAGCCACGTTCGCTTAGGCCAAAACGTCTCGGCCGTAAGCATGAGTAGCAGTATACCAATAAAAGATATCAGCTGAAGTAGCGAAGCCATATCCCTAATACTTTCTTGGCCAGTGGTGTTAAACGTGTTCGATTGTACATATCCCCTACTTGCTTGATCGCTTCGGCCTGAGTCGGATACGGATGAATGGTAGCAGCAATGCTTCCAAGTCCCAAACCACCGACCATGGCTAATGTGATCTCGCTAATCATATCACCCGCGTGTTTAGAGACAATCGTCGCCCCCAGAATTTTATCCGTTCCTTTTTTTACGTGGATCTTTACGAAACCTGTATCCTCGCCATCTAAAATAGCCCGGTCCACTTCTTTTAATTGTTTAGTGTATGTGGTTACCTCGATATTTTGTTTTTTCGCGTCCTTTTCATAAAGGCCCACATGCGCTATCTCGGGATCGGTGTAAGTGCACCAAGGAACCACAAGAGCGCTCAACCTTTTCTTTCCCTTAAAAAGAGAATTTTGGATAGCGATACGAGCGGCCGCATCCGCCGTATGGGTAAACTTATAATTCTGACAAATATCACCGGCAGCGAATATTTTAGGATTGGACGTCTGAAGAAAATCATTTACCTCGACTCCGGTTCTGGAATGGCGAACTTTCGCCACTTCAAGATTCAACCCTTCCGTATTGGGAGCGCGGCCTACGCCCACTAAAATTTCATCAACCGTCAACACTTGCCACTTCCCGTCCTTTTCAAGATGCAGCTCTTTGCCGCCATCTTTTTTAACAACTTTCTTCAAGGAAGTATTGAGCCAGACTTTAACCCCGTCTCTTTGCAGAGAGGCTAAGAGTATTGCTGCTGCGTCGTCATCTTCCCTGGGAAGAAACTGGGGTCCGGCTTCGATCACGTCTACTTCCGACCCAAGCCTTCTGAATGCTTGTGCCAGTTCACAGCCGATGGGTCCGCCTCCCAAGACTGCCAGACGCTTAGGCTTTTCGGTCAACCAAAAGACGTTCTCATTCGTCAGATACCCCGCCTCCTCCAAACCTTCGATCTTGGGTCGCACCGCTCTGGCACCTGTTGCGATAATAGCTTTTTTGAAACGAAGCGTTTTCCCGCCTACTTCAATGCGATCTGTCCCAGTGAATTTTGCTGCCCCTATAAAAACATCCATTCCGAGACTTTTAAATCTCGCGGCGGAGTCATGGTGACTAATACCAGCTCGTAAGGCGCGCATTCTTTCCATGACCGCTTTAAAATCAGCATCGACGCTTCCATTTACCTTCACACCAAATCGCCCGGCTTCTTTTATCTCCGCCACAACTCTTGAGGATCGAATGATTGCCTTGGACGGCACACAGCCCATATTGAGACAATCGCCACCCATAAGATTCTTTTCGATGAGAGCCACTTTCGCGCCAAGACCTGCCGCGCCCGCAGCCGAGATCAGTCCTGCGGTTCCCGCGCCTATCACAACAAGGTTGTAGATTGCTTGAGGCTCTGGATTCGCCCAGTTCTCAGGGCGGACTTGAGACAAAAGTTCTTTGTTGTGTGTATCGAGCGGCTGAATAATCAGTTCCTCGTGTGGCATACAAATTCCTTTCTACGCCTTGACCTTCAAATTTAATGCTTTTCTAGCAATTCTTGTCACGTAAACAGATACCGCGATTGTTGCCATGAGCCCTACTCCGTAAATCATCCATTCCGCAGGGGTTTTAGAGCCATGTTTCGCGCCAAGAGACGCAAGATCCCCAGCGACAGAGCCCAGATAAACATACATCACGGTTCCCGGCATCATGCCGATCCATGACGCAAGAAGATAGTCCTTAAAATGAACTTTGGTTAGACCAAACGCATAGTTGATGAGATTGAATGGAAATATCGGAGAAAGCCGGATAAGCATTACCATTTTAAAACCATCTGCTGCCACCGCGTCATCAATCGCTTTGAACTTCTGATTTCCGGCGATTTTCTTTGATACCCAGTCTCTGGCAAAATATCGACCGATGAGAAATGCGGCGGCGGCCCCAAGCGTTGACCCTGCTGAGACAACCAAAGAGCCTATCCAGATCCCAAATATGGCTCCGGAACCAAGAGTCAACAGCGACCCGGGAATAAAGGAGACTGTCGCCAGCACATACACGCAGGCGAATATTAACGCCCCAAACGAGCCCATGTTTCTAATATGTTCAAGAAATACTCGGATATCTACAAATCTTGCGATGGAAGCAACCAACAGAAGCGCAGCTATCCCGAGAATGACCTTAACATTGAAACGTTTCTGACCCATACTGCCTTTCTTCTAGCTTCACAAAACGATAATTTGATAGCCTTCATCAGCCCACTTAGCGATACTGGGATGCCCCTGATACTCCGCTGTGGTCAAAGCCTTTTCTTTGGTGAGATTCTCTTTCACCTTAAACGCTGTTGAACAATAGTCGCAGATGATTTGCGTGACGCCCGCTTTCTTAAGCTCGTCATACATGGGCTTTAATTTATCCGTCGACTCAGGGTTCATCCACTCACTTGCCCACTCGGTGCCAGCACCGTCAAACACGAGCTTCACTTCATGCCCATGCTCTTTGAGTTCTTTACTATACAAAAGCGCGTGTACGGCCCTTGCCATACCCTCATGAGATTCCTTTCCCGCTTGAAGGATCACGAGATACTTTCCGCCTGCGGCATTTGCCTGCGGAACCAACATACCAAACGTAGCCGCCAAAAACATACTTAATGCAAATATTCCCTTCACTGCTTCTGTTACATAAGGCGCGTTTCGTTTTGTGCCCATCTTATGATTTCTCCCTTGAAATTGCTTATTCGCGTCATAGCAAGCTCCGCAGCCGAACAATACGGTTGTGGCCAAAATCAACAACCCAAATATTTCCTTTGGCGTCAACAGCCACGTCCGTGGGATACTTCAGCGACTCGTTGCCTTGGCCTTGAAACACAGCCAGAACCTTTCCGGTTGAAGAAAGTTTTTGTAGGCGGTTATTATAAAAATCCACCGCATAAATGCTGCCTTCCCGGTCGACTGTAATTCCGGTGGCTACCTTAAAATAACCTCTCCAAGAACCCGGGATGCCAAAACCCCATAAGCCTCCCCATTGTTCGAGAGGTTTTCCATCCGTTGACATTTTTTGAATGCGGTTATTGTAAGCGTCCGCGATAATAAGATTGCCGTCCCGACTGATCGCCAAATCGGTCGGATAGTGCAGTTTCCCCGCCCATGCCCTTCCCGGCGTCCCCAGCGAAGCCACGAATTTTCCTTGAGGACTGAATTTTTGAATTTGGTGGTGATAAAAATCAGCCACGTAAACAAATCCTTTTGAGTCAACCGCAACACCGGCCGGCGCGTCAAAATAACTTTGACCGTCCGGTTTTAATCCGATAAATCGCAGGAAGCGTCCTTCTCGATCAAAGACTTGAACTCTGTCATTCAGGTATTCCGCCACATAAAGGTTTCCGTCAGGCCCCATGTCTATGTGCATCGGACGATTCAGCTGTCCCTGTCCCGTTCCTTCGGATCCCCAGGCCTTCAAGAACGTTCCGTCTGCCGAAAACTTTTGAATCCGATTATTCTCGGCATCTGAAACGTAAAGAAAACCATCCGAATCGATCGCGATTCCAATAGGCCCTTGGAACTCCCCGAAGGCCTTGCCCTCTTTACCCACTGTTTTATCAAAAGAATAAATACGAGCGGCATAGGCGGAACCTGCGGCAAAAACTATCAATAAACCGATAAGGGTGAGAGCACAAAAACGTTTCATGAAGTTCTCCATGCTGATCCCTAAAATTGGATGCGAAAACCTGCGTTTAGAATATAGTCTGTCTTTAGTTGACCGCCGTTTAGATCCTGGATGACGGGTAACTGTATTGAAATCTCGGCGATCCAACGCGGGGTGACATACTGCAATCCCGGGGAAAGAAATAACGTATAACCGCCGGAATCGGCAAACTCGCTGCCATTTATTTCATTGCGCTGGGCCCAAACACCGTTTAATTCCAATACTCCATAAATGAAACTTGGATTTCCATGCTCGGGTAACTCCTGGGGCCAGAGCCGGTATTGGAGGGACGCGTTATGAGAGAGCACGTCGCCAAATTGAAAGTCGTTGGCTTCGGTGTTGATCTTATACACCAAGTCAAGATCGACCTGCCATTGCTGCGTTTGCCAAGTGAACACGCCTGCCACAACCGGGTCATAACTACCGGAGCCGAGTTGAAGTGTCTGCGGTAAGCGTCCCCGCTCATCGCTCTCATCGTCTTCACCTGTAGGGAATTTCAACCCCGCAAGCACCTGTGCGCGAAGCGTCTCGGCGGGCTTATCAAGATGAATAACTTCGTAACGCGCCAAGAGCGTGCTATCTCCCAGGCCGCTGTCTCCGCGCTCAACACCGTTTTCTTTGAAGCTCTTGTCCATATAGGGAACTGCGCCGATAAACGCCAGCTTTTCTGTGACGCCATAAACGAATACGGAAGGCACGGTGAGGACCTCCATATCGCGGGTTGAATCTTTAGCCTTGAGAAAGCTTACTTGCTCCCGCCAGAGAAATTCCTCTTCATGGACCGGCAACGCCGTATTGGTGTTGATCGGAGCGGCGGTCGCGAAATCACTGCTTAAACTCAAAGCAAGTATCAGCCAGAGGGGTAATTTCTTTCTCATTTTACTTCTCCCTTACCAAAATGGATTTCCTTCGCCGTAAATCCCCCTTTTTGAATAGCCTGCCGCAGCTGTTCTTCTGTAACGTTCTTCTCGGGCTTGAGCTTCACACGAACATCGCCTGTTTTGAGCGAAACATCCACGGATTCGACTGCCTCCAGTTTTTTTAGCCGCTTTTCAAGACCATAAGCGCAGAAAGGACAAGCCAAGCCTTGCACTTTAATTTCCACATCTCGAGAAGCCTCTTCTCCGATCGCGATCCCCGTAGTTGCCAAAATCAAGGGAAAAAGCGCCGCTACCCATAGCTTTCTCATCGCTTTTATCTCCATTTTCATGATTCCTTTTCCTATTCCTTCAGCAAACCGGAAACTTCGAGCGTGATCCACACCTCTTCACCCACCAACAGCTGGCCTGTTTCCAATACTTCATTCCATGTCAGACCAAAATCTTTTCGATTGATCTTCGCTGTAGCGGTGAAGCTGGCCGAGACATTCCCCCAGGGATCTTTGGCGACGCCGAGAATCTCGGTGTCCAGCACAACAGGTTTTTCCACGCCTTTGATCGTGAGAAACCCTTGCATCTTGGCGCTCGTGGGAGTCACATCCGTCACGCCCGTGCTGATAAAGGAAATCGTCGGATATTTTTCGACATCAAAAAAATCAGGCGAGCGCAGGTGCTTGTCCCTTTCCGCGACATTCGTGTCAATACTCGCGGTCTGAATGGCCCCCTTCACGTTCCACGTTTCCGGTTTAGCAGGATCATAAACAAAACTCCCCTCGAAGGTCTTAAACTGCCCCTGAACGTTGGTGAGCATATGCCGCACCTTAAAAGAAACGCTCGTGTGATCCGGATCCACCGTATAGGTCGCCGCAAAAACGGCCTGGCTGGATAAAACCACACCCATCAAAGCGATCATGAACATTCTTAACTTTTTCATCGCATCCTCCTTCTTTTTTGATTCAAACCATTCGTTTATCGTTCAGCTATTCTTCCCAACTTACAATTTGATATTACCAAAAGCTCGCTTGAAAATATGTCGGCCAACCGACAAATTAAAAAAATAGTTCTGTCTCCGGATGAAACGCCGCCCAGGCAAACCAGTAGGCTTGAACAGACGGCACCGCCACGCCTTGCGCGTCCGTAATGATAGCGCTGCGGTTCTTCGGATCGTACCGAACAATAATGGTTTTGCCGCCCACTTGATCGCGTAGGGACCCAGGCTCTTTTGCCAATCTCTCAAAAGCATAAGCTTTGGCTTTTCCCCCGACAGTCACTCCCAGAACCCACGACTTCCGGGAAAGACGCGTATCTTCATGAGATATCGGGAAAAATGTCTTTTCGTGATTTTCATATCCCTCGTAAGGGTTTGCCGCGTAATTTCTCGGAATGCCTGTTTGGTCGGAAAGAACTTTAGATTCCGGATGCCTCGACTGCCAGTCATCCCATGTCGTGTGTTCGATCGGCAGAAGTGCGAGCCTGGTCCCAGCCATGGGACCGGTAACGGCTTGCATCTTGATTTGGGACCAGAGACTTTCCGTTTTTTATCGTAAAAAAGAACGTCGCTGTTATAAAGTTTTCCGGAGACTCCGAATAAAAATCTTTGTCCATTGAGCTCGGCGTCAAACGCCATGCCGGTCCCGCACAGAGGACAGTAGCTCACGAGTACCCATTTTCCTCCCACGCGGTCATTCACGAGCTCATGCCAGTTTAAAATCTTTATGGGATAGGCCTTGGCTTCGCCGTTCATCGAAAGACCAAGAACGCGGTCGCCGGGTGAAAGAAAACCAGCCTTATCGGCTTTCACAAACCGAGGATCGTAAAGCGCGGGGATCCCATCCTTCGGGGGGCCGCCATCGTAAATCTCGTTCAAGGGAATGTTGTGTCTGGAAAAATCAAATGCCATCTGAGTGAACGCGAGAAAAATAAGGGCGACCGGCAGTCCTATCTGGCGTTTCATGGTGACTTTCCTGACGCGCATATCTCGGCGAATTTTAAAGCCGACGGCCTCACTTTGCGCACCTGAGTTGCATAATCCACTTCAATAAGCCCAAAGCGCGGAGCAAATCCCTCCGCCCACTCGAAGTTATCGAGCAAAGACCAATAAAGATACCCGATAACAGGGGCCCCTTCTCGCATGGCCAGGGCGAGCTCACGCAGATGCCCTTCGATAAAATCCGCCCGGACGGCGTCATCGTCAATACAAATGCCGTTCTCCGTGATGAGGATGGGGAGCCCGTACCGAGAGAATTCTTTAACAACCACGTATAAGCCTCTGGGATATATTTCCCATGAAAGAAAATTCCTTTTTCCGACCTCCCGATGGTGTTTCAACGTGCAGATATCCCCGAAAACAGCCGGCCCGCGGAATCCTTCATTATGGACAAAATCACGCGTGTAGTAGTTGATGCCGATAAAATCAAGTGTTCTCGACCGCCGCAAGCGAATATTAAAAAGTCCAGGGAAGAAAAACCTGCCGCGGGTAAGTGCCTTCGCAAAAAGATGATTGAACGCCAGGTTTCGCAGCCAAACGGAAAAGCGATCTCTCCACGACTTGGGCGAACACGGGGTAAAAAAAATAACCTGCTTTGCAACCCCGACAAGAACAGGGGGCCCGCTGAATCGGCGACTTGCTTTTTTAATCGCGTCATAAGCCTCGACATGGCCCTTCAGCATATGCGCCAGCGCAAACCAAACCTTTTCATACGATTTTTCTCCCGGAGGCCAGGCGCCCTCCAAAAATCCTTTGTAGATGTAAGCCTCTGGCTCGTTCACCGTGATCCAGTACCGGACCCCTTCACCGATTTTTTCGACGACTTTTCGTGCATAGCGCCCGAAAAGCTCAGGCGTCCGTTTTGAGAGCCAGCCGCCTTGTTTGGAAAGCCAAATCGGAAGCGTAAAATGATGCAGAGTAATAATAGGCTCTAGCCCATTTTCTTTCAGCGATTGAATCACTTCTTTATAATGCGAAAGAGCTTCCTCGCTAAAACGCCCTTCCTCGGGTTCGATCCGGCTCCACTCAAGCGAAAAACGGTGAGTGTTGTGATGGAGAGATTTCGCAAGTTTAAAATCCTCGCGAAAACGGTTCCAGTGATCGCAGGCCTTGCCCGAAGGTTCTTTTACCTTGCCTTGCTTTTCCCACTCCCACCAGTCGTTATTCGTGTTGCCACCTTCTACCTGGTGAGAGGAAGTCGCCGAACCCCATAGAAATTGCCGGGGAAATTTGAACGAAAACGCCGCAGGTTGCTTGTTCAATTTAAGACTCCAATTTCACTCCCAACGCGTCCACCATTCGGTTGATGAAACTAAATTCAGCGACCACGGCCGTTGCTTCGAGAATTTCGCGCTCCGTCCACCCTATTTTCTTAAGGCCCTCAATATCTTCATCCGTCACGCGATGGGCGTTTCGTGTGACTTTCTCGGCGTATTCCAAAAGCTTCAAGGTCTTCCCGTCCAAACCGGCCTTACGGTAGTCCTTGCGAATCGTCTCCGCAACCAGATCACTCACGCCATACTGCTTCATAAAATTCACGTGATGCGTCACGCAGTAATTGCATTGATTGATCTCTGAAACAAGCGCGGCGATCATCTCCTTCACAGAACGGGGAAGCTTGGTTTCAGAAACCATCACCGTGTGAAAAAGCTTCATATTAGCCTCGAACAACTCAGGCCAGCTCGAGAAAAGCTTGATCACATTGGGAACGACACCCATTTGTTGCTTAATTTGAGTATAGGCCTCTTGGATCCCGCCCTGAGCCACATTTTCTTCAATCACAGAAATCCTAGTCATAAGACACCTCCGTTTTTTCGTTAATTTAACAATGCTCAGGTTTAAGAAAATAGGCTTTGATTTCCTTAATAGTCGTCTTGGCATCAACGCCTTCCGCTTCAATGAAAAGCTTTGATCTCCAGGTAGCCCCCAAAGCCAAAAGTCCCATAATGCTTTTGGCATCCACAACGAACCTCCCTTTTCGTATACGAACCTGCGAACGAAACTGGCGAACGAAATTAAAAAAACGCGCCGAGGCCCTCATGTGAAGACCCAGCCGACACGGCATGGTTACTTCGGCTTTGCATACGAGTGGTTCACCTATTGTTTGCATTCTGTACCTCCTTGGTTAGACTCTTCTCGAACTCTCGAAGAAATTCTTCCTGTATCTTGTTTAAATGCCCCGACGGCCTTTGCTCCCGAAGAACCGCCAGCGCCTGGTCGGTCGTCATGCCTTTTCTGCTGATAAAGTAAGAGGCTAGGAACGTAGTCGTCCGGCCATGGCCATTCTTACAGTGGACATAGGTTCTGATCTCATGCCGCATCAATGTATCCAATACGTTCAGTCCCACTTTAATCAGCTCCATCGAAGGAGCCGTGTCCTCCGCCCAAGGAAGCCAGAAAAAATATCGAACCCCGTGCGGATTATCCAAGTTTTCTATCTCAAGCGAAATGTCGGCGGTGATGCCCTGAGAGAGAAGCTCATGTTCAAAATGAGTGACGCAACACAGATTATTGCCCGCATAAAGCAGGTCCTCGATCTTGTTGTAGCTCATTTTGACGTGCTGATGTTCCATATCGCGTACTTCTTCTGGGGTCATAGAACTTTTTTCGTTCATAATCAAGCCTCCCTTCCCATGGCCTTCGTATAAAAGTCAGTACACTTCTGGCATAGGCCATCCTTTGTCGCCCAATCCGGGTGCTTTTTCTTGATTTCATTGATAATGTGCTCATCGGTATGTTTCATATAAACCAAAAAATCTCTTTCAACCTTCATATTGCAAACAGAACACGTATAATTCTGCATAAAGCCTCCCCTATTTAACTTAAAGCACCCTGGCAGCTTGAGCCGCAACCCGCCGTGCAACTAAAACAATGATCCGCCGTTAAAATGGAAAACTGATTCAAGCTTTCCACTTTGGCATCAAAAATTGTCAGCGGCTTTCCATTTCTCATCTGCATCCCCAGCATTTGATTGAAATCGCAGTCATAGAGCTTGCCGTCCCAGCTGACACTTAAGGTATTCCGGCACATAAGGCCATCGAGAGTCGCTGGATTGAAACTTTCAAATAAAAGCTTCTCATAACTTTCAAGTTGACCAAATGCCTTGAGATATTTCGCATAGCGCGTGATGGGCATATTGGTAATCGTGTAGAGTCGGTTAAAAACGATTCCAAAATCCTCTAACAACCTTTCCTTGTAATCTGATTCGAGCTTCCCTTGCGCTGGCGGCAAATGAGGCCCGACAGGGTTATAGACAAGATTTAGCAAAAAGCCTGTTTCGGGCTTTCCATAACCCAACTCATTTAACTTTAGGAGCGCTCGAATGGACTCGTCGAACGTGCCACTACCTCTTTGCTTATCCACGTTTTCTTTGGAATAGCATGGAAGCGACGCGATAACCTCCACTTGGTGGTCCTTCAAGAATTCCGGCAAATCTTCCTGCCCAGGAACATAAAACACCGTTAAATTACATCGATCGATCACATGAACGCCAAATTCATGCGCGGCTTTTACAAGTTTTCTAAAGTGAGGGTTCATCTCAGGCGCTCCGCCGGTAAGATCTAGAGTCTGTATCTTCGAGTTTTCCAGAAAACGGATTACCGCATCGGCAGTCCGTCCATCCATATTTTCTTTGGTTCTTGTGGGCCCGGCCTCAACATGACAATGAACGCAGGATAAATTGCAGAGCTTGCCCAAATTAACCTGTAAAATTTCTATTCGGCTCTTCTTAAGCGGTACGCCTACAGACTCTTTTACTTTCTCATCGAATAGATTCATCTAATCACCCAGTAAACAACCCCTGATAGTGCCGCCGAAACTGGCAGCGTCAATACCCATGCCCCGACAATTCCGCCGATGACCTTCCACCGCGCCTGCCCGTTGGCAAGGCCAATCCCAAAAATCGACCCGCATGACACGTGTGTCGTAGAAACCGGCACGCCTATGCGCGAAGCAAAAATCACAAGAAACGCCGTGACTAAATTGGCCGTCAGCCCCTGCCCGTGATTGATCGCTGTGATCCGCTGTGACATCGTCCGCGCGATTTTTTTAGCACTCAAAATACCTCCGATCGCCATGATAATAGCGACAATCGCAATGTTGGTGCCAAGCCCAAAAGCTCCAAAAGCGACCCCAAGCGCCACGATCTTCGGCGTATCGTTAAGACCTCGGGCAAAACTAACCGCTCCTGCGCTTATAAAATGAAGAATGTCTAAAGCTTTCTGTACCGATAGACCGAGGAGTCTTCCTGAGTAAACTTCCGTCGCTTGTACCGCGCAAGACTCCTGGTTCCCAACAAAGATATCGATACGCGGGACCGTCGTGGTCATTGCCATTGCGCCAATTCCAGCAGCCACGGGCTCGGTCACGACCTCACGTGCGCCGATACAAGCACATGAATCTTTCCGTATACCTGCTCTTTGCCGTCCCCAATGAAAAACGGGGTACATAATAAGTGTGAGGATAAGCGCAAAGAATGGGCTCACAAGGAGCGGAATAAAAAAATTCTTCCCAAGCGCTGAAAAGCCAAGCGATGATCCGACAGCGATAAAACCAGCTCCTACGAGAGCCCCTGTTAAACTGTGCGTTGTTGAAATGGGAATACCTGTCTTTGCCGCCACAAATACAGTAATTGCCGCTCCAAATATCACCGCTATCATAAACGCAGGATTTGCCACAACCGCATCCGGCACAAGCCCTTTTCCGCTGAATGTTTTAACAAGTTTTGTTGCCCAGAAAAAAGCGCAGAGTGATCCCAATAGTGTTGTGACTGTTGCCCATGTGAGCGCTTTTCGATAATCAGTCGTACCGCTCCCAAAAAGGGTCGCGACTCCTTTAAAATTGTCATTTGCACCATTGGCGTAAGCTATAAAGATTGTGGCTGTTAAAATCACAATAGCCCAAACCATTAGCAACATCCTCCATCCACGCAGCTGGATTTGACCTCTTTACTGGCCTTGTAGCTTTGTCCTTTTGTTTCTTTAGGGCTTCGCTCGACATCGCGGCTACAATCAAACGGTTTGGCTTTAGACTGAGGAATTTCTTTTCGTGGAGACACCAAGGCGATGTCGTTGCGATAAGGCTCTTTTGAAAAGATCTGAAAGGTCTTATCGCAAACTGCTGTTCTGACTCCACGCTTTAAGACATGCTGGTCGTCGTCGCGGACTTCTTTCCAAGGGCCCTTATAAATCACCGCCTGATTCTTCTCCCAGCATTCGCCCTCTTTGCCTTTATAGGCGACGATGGTTACTGAGCGGAATTCGATGCCCTGAACGACTTGCCATGGCTTCTCATCACGCTTTTCTAGTTTTATCCCATAAAATCCGGCATCCTCAAATGCCTTGATGAAAGCTTTTTCCTCAAACGCGCCGGAGATACAGCCGCTCCAAAGTTCTGAGTCGTTTTGCAGCTTTTCTGGCACAACCTCATCCGAGACAATGTCCGAGATAGCCACGCGGCCGCCCTTTTTTAGAACGCGGTACATTTCACCGAATAATTTCCGCTTCTCATCGGATTTCACAAGATTTAAGACACAGTTCGAGACAATCACATTGATGGACTCATCTTCAATCAGAGGGTGATCACACTGAACGCTTCGAACAGCGCTCTCCATTTGCATAAAGCTTTCGATATCCTTCACAGGGTTTCGAGAAAGATAGCCATCCAGCACGTCCAGATCCGTCTTTAAATCCTGGATCCTCCCTCGCCGAAACTCCACGTTCTCCCAGCCGATCGATTGACCGATCTCTTTTTTATGCTTATTGGCCAACGAAAGCATGGCGGGATTAAAATCGACACCGATCACCTTTCCTTTGGGCCCAACGACCTGGGAAGCAATCCAGCAAATCTTCCCGGCGCCAGAGCCCAGATCCAGCACCGTCTCGCCCTCTTTGAGGTAAGCCGATGGGTCGCCGCATCCGTAGTCTTTCTCAAGAATCTCTTTTGGGATAACCTTTAGATAGCGCGGATCGTAGCTAACCGGACAGCAAAGCGCTTCCTCTCGCTTCTTTGCCCCATCGGCATAGCGTTCCCTGACCACTCTCTCCACATCGAGCGAGTGGTTCGCTTTTCCATTTCCGTTAAGATGAGAATTCCTACCGCTTAATCGACCCATGGCTTCACTCCTTCTTTATTTATTTCTTAACGCAGCATGTGGCAATCTTCTCGAGCTTGGCTGAAAGTTCAGGGTTCGAGGCTTTTAACTCTTTCGCCGCCTGCATAAGCGTTGCTTGTTTGTCATCCATTTCCATACCATGACTTCCTTCGACAGATTTCTCCTTCTTTGAATAGCTTCCCTCATCGTTGCTGTAACTTGCCACCGCCACACCCTGCATCGGCACAAAAGCCGCCAAGAGGTACAATCCCAACACAGCCATCTTCATGCTCTTCATCATTTATCTCCTTTTTTAGTTATACGCCGTAAATCTCCCTCAAACTTGAGGGGTCCTGATGTAAAAACTTATAGCGAAACATCACCTCCGAATTTTTTAAGATCTGCCTTAAGATACCTTTTTCCTCGTACCGCCGCGGTGACACTTGGACGGGCTCGCTAAAGTAAGAGAGTCTCCCGATCCGCTTAAGGCATTCTGAAAACCGAACATCCTCCATAAAACTTCCTTGCACAAATCCCCCGATGGTCTCAAACGCTTCTCTTGTCACAAAAATTGCGTTTGTCCCCACAAGAGATTTCGCGCAGTAAAAAAATACTAGATTCGAGATAAAACAGTAAGCTTTTAAGACCCAGTTTCTTGTTGAGTAGCATTTCTTAAATCCTCCTCCGTTCGCCCCGTTATCAACTTTCGAACGTATGAGGCTGATAGCATTTGCCGGCAGCTTCATATCCGCGTGAACAAACAAGTAAACTTCTGAACGCGACTCAAACGCACCCAAATTCATTTGAAGCGCCCTGTCTTTGACAGCTGTCTGGAACAACCGAACCTTCAGATACGCCTTGCGTATGGTTTCATACGTGCCATCATCCGATACACCGTCCACCACGATCAGCTCATCCGCTCCGAGCGACAAGAAATGCTCGATCGATGACTGAATTAGACGGCGCTCGTTTGAAACCGGTAAAATAATCGAGACTGTTTTATTTTTGGCCACCCCACCACCTGTTTCCTTCGATTGCATAGCAATCGGTCCGCTTTGCGGACGAAACTGGTGGTGGGGCCATAACTCCCATCCTAAAAAAACAAAAAATAAACCGTATTCAAGCGCTCGGAAATAAACAAATTGATGCGCCGCGCCGCGATAGACAAAATAAAGTTCCAGATAATACAAAAACACAAGCCCTGAGAATAAAATCAGTGAGCGACTCGGTGAAAAAATAAAGAACGCCACGATCCAGGTGAAATACCACGGATTTGCGGCCGGCGAAAGAAAGAATAAAGCCGAAAGGATAAACATCCAAGACAAGACAACTGCTCGCGACGCGTTTTGAGTCCTAACCCATTGGGTAGAAAAAAGCGCAAGAATAGCCAGAACAAGAAACGCGAAGATTCTTGCGGCTTCATTGGCAAGGTTCAAGTCGTAGTAAAAAAGCTGATGACTCGCGGCTCGAATAATTCCAAAAATGCCCTCATTCACCCTCCAGCCCGCCGCGAATCGTCCAAGCCCTTCAAAAAGGGACGCTCCCGCATTAAGAAAAGGGGTGTAAAAAATAATTAGAAGCCCTAGATAGATCGATAACCCTGCGATTGCCCTATTTTTATTCCTCCTCCACTCGTAGACCCATAGAGGCAAGAGCAGGAACCCCGCAAAATATTTCACAAGCGTCGCCAATGCCAGAAAAGTAAATGAAAGAATGCTTTTTTCTTTAAGGACAAAATAGGCGGCTAGGCTTAAAAAAAGAATGACGAACGTATCCACATGAAGGCTGTTTGAAAATTCCTTTAATACGAGCGGCGACCAACCGTAAAGGATAAGCCATTCGATTGGTTTTTTAATTTCCTTCAAAACAAGGCCGAGAATAAATAGAATGTTTATCTCCGAAAGAAGGACAAGTACCTTGAGACCGCGAACGCTCCAAGAGCTTATCCATTGCGACACCGCAAAAATAAATTGGGCCAACGGCGGGTATATGGTTTTTACGCCTGGATGATTGATCCTTTCAAAAACTTGTTTGCCTTGATTAGAGATCTGCTGCGCTGGGACAACCTTAAGATTCACCGCCTCTTCGGGAGAATGTTGAAAGGGATTGCCTCCGCGTAGTACCGTCTGGCCATCCCAAACGTAGCGATAGGGGTCTGTTTCTTGAATAAACTGTGACGGCCAATAAATAAACCGGCAAGCGATGGATACAAAAATAATCCAATAAATAACACGGCTTTTCCTTAAGGCGTCTTGGGATTCATTTCTGATTCTTTCAAACACCAGAAAATACGCCGCGAAAGAAAGAAGCGCAAATGCCACAAATTGAACAATAGGTCTTTCAAGATGTCCTGTTCCATAAACAAAGCTACGGCTCATGAAAGAGATGATGGCTGTCGACGCCATCACCATGATGCCTCCAAGAAATACCGTTGTCTTAATCGACAGGCGTCTTATCATTGTTTTGATGGAAACCTTATATCGTTCAAACTCCAGTCATAACCCAGCCATTTGATCTTCATTTTGACGGTGATCTTCCCTTCCATGTCCGGCGGCAAATAGTGCTTACCTCTGGTTAAAATAAACTTGATAATCCCGCCGCCTTTTTCAAAATCCTCCCCATACCACCTAAATATTGGAGAAAGAAACAGCGTGTCTGATTTTTCGTCATACCGCGCCTTTGACGTGTCCGACAGAAAATCACGCACTTGGCTGTCTAGTTGACTACTCAAGGCTACCGCCGTGTATGGCTCATTCCTTAATACCGGACAGCCCAAAGAAGCGCACACAAGTGCAAAGTGAACCCTGGGCTCTGAAAATTCCTTCCTTAAGATTTCGTGTTCGATTTGATTTAGACTCCATTTCTTGCCAAGCGCTGCAAAACGCTTTTCGCCCCACACGTTCGAAATTTGCTTGATGCTCTTTTTCGGATAATGACCGATGATGGTTTGAACCGTGAAGGCGTTGTAGGCATTGATCCAAAATGAGACTTTCTCGTCCTTTGACCACTTCTCGTATTCGCCTGGCTCAAGTTTTTGAATGTTTTCCAGATAAGTATCAAGTACCTTGGGAGATTTCTGAAGAGCTCCATAGTCCACATACCCATCTTCCGTATAGGTCTTAAGAACGTTTCCCCAGTCTGAATAAGAGTGGTCGAACGCGTAAACCGGCCTTATACAGCCAAAAAGCATGAGACCTAGAACCACGGTCAATAGTTTTATCTGCATCATTGGGCACTCAACCTTTCATCAATCATCTCTTTCAAGTCCTTTTCATCCGGTATGCCGGCACACAAGATCTTCCCGTCTAATAACAAGGTAGGTGACATTTGAACCCCAAGTTTTCTGGCTTCGTCGGCATCCCGCAGAAGATCCTTTTCCAGAATTTCAAACCCCGAGTAACTTCGAGCCACATTCCTAAGACGGCTCATAGCCATCGCCTTTGAAAAACATATCGAATCCGCGAATAGAGTAAGCTTATGCATCAGGTATCCTTGCTTAAAGTTTAACTTACTCGGGGAAGAAAGACTGTCGGCTAGCCGACAAAATTGGAAAGTTTTTTTCGGGACTGTAAACGAACGACGGCGTAGCTTGTAATGAGCTTTCTTGCGGCCCAGCCTGCGAACCAGTCGGAAAATGCAAGTTTAGATGGATCTTTAAGTGAGGCAAATCGCGAAAGCGCGTTTTCGAGGGTTTTATTAGCCAAAAGATCTTTGAGAAGCAAATACTGCTCACGGCTAATCAGCTCACAACGGACAATCACATCATTCTTATAGACAAGAACGTTTTGAGGGCGGTTTTCGAGTTGAAGATTGATCTTCTTAAGAGGCTCTGTGCGCACATTCCAAAGATCGAGTACCGGCCAACGCGACGCAATAAGACGCACCGAGGGCTGAAGTTTCAGGATGATTGATTGCCGCTCGTCCTCGCAAAGCTCAGCCAGCTTTGTCAGGTCTGCCCCCGGCAGATCAAAGGTATGAAATGCTTCCGCGATCTTCCACTCAAGATCCGCAAGGCCCGGTAAGAACGGAAGCTGTTTAGTCAAAGTCGATTTCGTCAGGAATAACGGGTAATGTTTCCCGGCCCGGCTTAGGTTGTAGCTCCTTGAAGGATATTTTTTTGAGTAATCAAAAGCGGCTTTCAGAAACGCTGGGTCGCCCACGAGGTGCTTGACAGCTGGGTAGACTTCAGTCAACGACTCGTGCATCCTCGTTTTATAACCTTCGGCGTAAACTGAAAGACGCTTTTTTCCCGGATCTCCGCCTTGAGGATTTAAAATCTTTGCGATACGGTTCTTGACGTGGGCGTCCTTGGGTTTAGGAAGAACACTTTCCTGAAAGAGCCTCTGGACTTCAGCAAGTCCAGGCGCCTTTGAATTCTTATTTACCTTCTTGGCAGTATTGATGGGGAATTTGAGAGTTTCTTGGATCCCTATTCTTTTTGATTTATCGTAGAGCTTTCTCGCCTTATCAAGCTCTTTCACCAGCTCCGGAAACGCTGGGATATCCGCGTCCCATTCGATCAGTGTGGTGACTTTTCCGAATCTTTGGAGGGCATGCCGGTAAAGCGCCCAAACAGGCTCGATCACAGGTCGGTTGTGGGTATCAAATAAATATTTACCCATCGAGGTATGCCCCGCCAAATGAAACTGCCCGACCGCCGCGACAGGAACTGAATCGAGAAATAGATAAGGGTCAAACTTATGGTTCTGCGCATTTACATAGACATTGTTGATGTCCAAAAGAATCCCGCATCCGGACTGCCGCGAGACCTCGGATAAAAATTCCCATTCGGGCATATACGAATGTTTGAACGTGAGATAGCTCGAAACGTTTTCGAGGAGGATTTTTCGATTTAGAAAATCTTGAATCTCTCGGACACGGAGCACAACATGTTTTAAAGCCTCTTCGGTAAATGGTAAAGGTAGAAGGTCATGCAGGTTTTTTCGTTTGACCCCTGTCCAGCAGAGGTGGTCCGAGATGATCGCGGGTTCAATACGTCCGGCGAGGGTCTTTAGCCGACCAAGGTACACACGATCCAAAGGGTCGCAGGACCCTATGGAAAGCGAAACACCGTGAAGCCCGATAGGATAGTGGCTTCGCACCTTCTCGAGGATCTGGAGCGGGCGGCCACCGGAGTCCATATAGTTCTCCGTGATCGCCTCGAACCAATCGACCTCTTTGGGCCACGTACTCATGATAGCGTCATAGTGCTCGGCACGAAGGCCGAGCCCGCAACCAAGCGCAGGCCACTGAGAAGCTACCATGTCCACTATCCTATCGGAATTCATTCAACGATGGAGCGTTAGACTGCCGTGAGAGATCCGCCTTGGATTTTCATGCACGAACCCTTGGCCACATCCACATATCCCTGACCTTTGCACGCGTTTTTCCCGGCGCAAGAATGGCCTTTGCCGCCGCAAGCGCCCACGCCCTTGCAGGCGTTGATTCCATTACAATGCTCCAGCTCGCCAGTCGCCGCAAAGGCACTGGGAGACATAACGCCCACGCCTGCAGCCGCGATTAATCCGGCTATGGAAGCGGTGACAAGAGCTTTTTTACCGATCGTTTTCATTTTCATTTTTATGATCCTCTTTTAGGGTTACTGCTTATTTACGTTACTTACCACCTTTATCAGCATACCCGATCATCCAAAAAATAGATGTCGTCTAGCCGACAAAATCAGAAAATCTTTTTGGCGGGAAAAACTAGGAGGAAAGGCTCTTAAGCGCTTCGGGTTTGACAAGACGGATGCGTTTACCCTCGAGCTCAATAATACCTTTGTCTTTGAAAACGAGGAGTGATTCGGTGACGGTTGTCCGTGAAGCAGCAATAAGATTGGCGATGTCTTGATGGGTTAATACTAAATCTATAAGGATGCCCTTGGCTTCTTTTTTCCCAAATTGATCAGCGAGCTCCGTTAAAAGAATTCCGATCTTCTGCGGGACGCTCTTAAAGATAAGGTTCTCAAGCTTGTTCTCAATGACTCGCCTTCTAAATCCAATGATCTTATTTAGACGTGTTCCAAGATCCGGTTTCGACTGCATGACCTTAAGGAAATCTTCCCGGTTCATGACGCAGATCATGACATCATCATGGGCTTCCGCTTGAGCTTGGCGGTCTTCTTCATTCACCGCCTCAAGCTCACCAAAAATCTCACCAGCTTTTAGAAGCGCTAAAACCAGTTCGCGGCCATCCAGGAGAATCCTTGAAATCTTTACAACGCCCTTCTTAAGGAGATAAACACTCTTTCCCGGTTGTCCCATGAGATAAATAGGCTCTTTTTTTCGGAAGGATTTCATGGTGGTCATTTTTTCCACCATGCCCATTTCTTGGGAGGTCATTCCTTTGAAGAGATTGAATTTGCTTAAATACCAGACTTTTCCTACGGTTTCAGATACAGGCATATGGCCATTTTCCCTCAAATCATGAAATTATTAAAGAAAATTCGCATTTTTTCTAATCTCAACACTTCGTTTCCATCATGTTTCAGTGAGAAGCTCTTCGATCTTTAGTTTAAGCTTTAAATAGTCGCCGTCCCCTTTCACATATTGGCCGCCGGGATGAATATGCCGGATAATGCCTTCGCGGTCGATGAGAAAACTTACAGACGTCCAGTCAGTCTCGACTTTATCTAGCCACCATCGTTTTAGTGTTCGCCAATCACGATCAATGGCTACGGGAAACTTAAAGCCGAATTCCTGCGCGAGCTTTTTCACAGCGTCTTTACTTAAAGGCTCGGATGATTTGTGATTGTAGAGTCCGATGACTTCAAGGCCTCGGTCATGGTATTTTTCATAAAATTCGTTCAACGACGGCGCGGAGGCTCGGCAAAATGGACAAGAGGGCCCTGTCCAGAACCGGACAAGAATGACCTTGCCCCGAAGTTTTTTTAAGGTAAGCGGCTTTGAGTTGATCCAGTCACTCACTTTCCATTCTTCAACTCGCGTCCCCATAAGCTTATCCCAAGGTTGGGCGTCACTTAACAACTCCTTTAACTTTGCCAGGTCCGTCGTAGGTAGATTGCAAACATAATTTTTGCATACGTAGGCGGTCGGCTTGCCGTTTATGACATTTTGATTCTTCACAAAAGGAGACAACTTCTCTATCATTTCTGAAAATGTTCCCTCGTGTGGATGGAGAATCACAACTTTGTTTGGCATGAATCGTGAATAAATCTCACGGATCATCGCCTGAACCGTTGGGTCGTTTTCGTTTCCAGCGATCACAATTTCACGCGAAGGACCGATAGCAAAATCCAGCGCCGTGAGGGTTTGAGGATAAGCGGACGGATACTGAACGATGTCCGACGAGAAAGCATCTAAAGCATGGCGTGCTCGGGTTTCCAGTTCACGATCCATGGTGAATCCCCCGACACGGAGAAGAGATAAAACGGCTATGGAATTGCCTGAGGGAATCGCGCCATCATAAAGCTCTTTAGTCCGCGCGATGAGCTTCTCCGAATCGTCCGCCGTAAAGAAAAAACCTCCTTGCGAGTCGTCCCAGAAAAGACGAACCATTTCCTTGGTAACTCTCTGGGATTCTTCCAAATACTTCGGATCAAAAGTCGCCTCATACAGGTCAAAGAGCCCATGCGAGAAAAACGCGTAATCCTCGATAAACCCGGGAATACTAGCCTCTCCATCCCGATAGCGATGAAGCAAACGGCCGTCTTTTCGTTTCATGTTGTTCATGATGAAATCGGCCGCTTTGCGGGCCGCGTCAGCGTAGCGCGGTTCATTTAATACGCGCGATCCGAAAGCGAGACTTGATATCATGAGCCCGTTCCAATCAGTTAAGATTTTATCGTCTAGGTGAGGTCTTGGACGTTGATTTCGGGCCTCAAATAATTTTTTCCGTATAGATTTGGTCTCTTCACTTGGGATTTGAGTGGCGTACAAAACCTCATCAACCCCATAATGAAAAAAGAATTTCTCCGCTTCTTCTTTTGTCAGGATCTTTTTAATTTCAGATTTTTCCCACACATAATATGCGCCCTCTACCTTTTTAGAAGGATTTTTGGGATCTGGGCTGTCAGCATCCTCAGCCGAGTAAAAGGCACCGTCTTTATCCGTCATATCCCTCAAAACGTATTCAAAAATATCCTTGGCTGTTTCGGCGTATTCCTTTTTACCGGTTGCCTGGTAAGCTTCGAGATAGGCCTTCGACAAGGTCGCCTGGTCATAAAGCATCTTTTCGAAGTGAGGCACACGCCACTGGGCATCTGTGGAATAGCGATGAAACCCTCCACCAATGTGGTCATGAATGCCCCCCTTTGCTATTTCTTGAAGTGTCTTTTCCGTCATCGCGAGCGCTTCCGCATTACCGGTCCTTTTCCAATAACGGAGCAGAAAAGAAAGATTGTGACTGCTGGGAAACTTCGGGGCTCCTCCAAAACCTCCAAACTTCGAATCAAACCGCGATTTAAATTGTTCAAATCCATTTTTTAAAACACTTTCATCGAGATTTGCCGCGGCCGTTGCTCCTTTTTGGGATTGGGCGTATATAGCCTGAGCAAGAGAATCTCCAGATTTTAAGATTTCATTCCTCGAGGTTTTCCACTTCCCGGCTATGCCGTTTAAAACGCTGGCTAAACCCGGTCTGCCCCAGCGGTCGTCCGGGGGAAAATAAGTCCCTCCGTAAAATGGCTTTCGATCCGGCGTTAAAAACACATTCATAGGCCAGCCGCCGGAGCCTGTCATGGTCATAACCGCCTGCATATAAATGTTGTCCACATCGGGACGCTCTTCCCTGTCCACCTTTATCGAAACAAAATTTTCGTTCATGATCTTGGCAATCTCAGGATTAGAAAATGATTCCTCTTCCATCACGTGACACCAATGGCAGGTGGAATACCCGACAGACAAGAAAATAGGTTTATCTTCTTTTCTGGCTTTTTCGAAGGCCTCGTTACCCCAAGGGAACCAATCCACCGGGTTGTGCGCGTGCTGTAGAAGATAAGGGCTTTTCTCGTGAATCAAACGGTTAGTATATGTCTCAGCTGATGAGGCACTTGACGGAATATCGGGCACACTAAGCGCGAAAACAAAAATCAAAAGTAGACGTTTTACTTTCATAGAAACCCTCTGACTAAAAATTTGTAGAAAAGACAGAAAACGGGCGCTGGCCCGTAGATAAACCTAAGGCAGGAAAATCAAATGCGTAGATTTGAATGGAACTGGAAAATAGGAACCGTTGGAGGAGGCGGATCTGCAGGCGGTGGCGACGAATCGCTCCCGACAAAATTATCTTGAAGGACAAAAATTTTTCCGATGAGAAAAAGTGACGATTTAAACACACCAAATATTTCTTGTCCGGACATCCTGAACGCAGAAGCCAAATCATAAGAGCTTTTGAGAGAGACGCAGGGGTGATGAGCTTTTTTAAATTTGATCTGGTTGAACTTGGCCAGAGCCGCTTGAGTTTCAAGACGAGGCTGTTTGGGCTTGGGGCCACAATAATCGGCCGCAGTCATCCCCAACAGAAATACAAAAATACCTGCTACCAATGCTGATACAATTCGCTTTGTCATAAGTAAACATATTCTAAGTCGCGTTAAAAAAAATATCCACATTTTTCATCAGATGTGGATTCTAAAATCCTGGAGTTTGGCCTCTTAGTCATGCCCGGACTTGTGACCGAGCCGTAGCGTTAACCGGAAGCCTTGCGGCCTCCGGCCACTCCGCTTATTTCTTCTTCCAGCCAGCCTTCCAGCGCGTAACCGCCTCTTTCATAATCGCCTCGATGCGATCAGGTTTTGCGCCACCAACGATCTCCGCGAGCTCTTCTTTATTCATCACGCGGAAGTTTTTGACACCCATCGACTTGACCTCGAGCATCATCTCGTTGCGTGTTTTTCCATTTTTTCCACCGAGGACTTTTTTTCTGAATTCCTCGCTCGCTTTTGTGACCGTTTCTTTTGACGCTAACTCGACCTTCTTCGGTGCGGCCGCTTTGGCCACAGCTTTTTTCTTCTTCGCCATTTCATCCCCCTCTGTTTTAAACCCCAGCCGCTCCAATACGGCATAGCCGCCGGAAGCATTGACCACGACATCGTGATTTTGGCTGAAGTATTTCATTTCAATTCTTTCCTTTTTCCAAGTCCGATGAGACGGCGAACCGTGTCGTTTATGGATTCGCCCTCTTTTTGATTGCGCTCAATAAGACGCGCCACGTGTTCATCCACTCGGATTATTTTCATAGAATGATCTCCGCGCTTTGAACGTCCTTGATCCCGTACCGCTTCAGGTAGTAGGTCGAGACCAGCTGAACTTCGATGCGCGGCCTGTTCACGCCAACGAAGAAGAGCTTCCCGTTCTTTTTGGCTACAAAATCGACCGTGCCGATTTTGCACTCATAATTTCTGAGAAGAACTTTATAGCCAAGAACCTGAAGGGTTCCGAAAACGGACTCCGCCGGTGAATTGATCGAGACACTCACGCCGACTCCTTCTCATAAGCATCGAGCACCTTATCCTCGATTTCTTTTTTGACTTCGTCATTTATCGGCGTCAAGATATCGAACCACCGGCCATCCTTCGATGCCTTGCGTGGCATCGCCACGAACACGCCGCGCTTCCCCATAAGGACGTTGAAACCCTTCACGATGATCGTGTCGCTGAACTTCACGTCCGCGAATGCCTTCAAGTTTCCGTCGCTTATGATCTTTCTTATATCGACAACCTCGATCTCGAGGCCTTGCATATTTTTTCCTTTTGTCATGGCTTTTCTCCTTATGGGTTAACCCGCGATTTTGTATTCGTTCATGATCTCTTCATACGAGTAATCATGTTCAAAGCACTCGTCGAAGAACCGGACTTTCACGTCGGTGTAATCTTCCTTCAAGTTATTCACTACGATTTCCTTATCGGACGGGTGCTTACAAACAACACCAAATGTCGCGCTTGTCCCATCCGACTTTTTGACGCTCACGATGAGCTTGTACATTTCTAATCCTCCTTTTTTTATTTTGTCTTTCATTTTGGGGGGAGGGTGCCATAACGGTTGTAGTTGTCAACTCATTCACGACGCAATAAAATCTTCCTTGTTAAGAGGGCAAAAGCCCTCTATTTTTCGACGGATTTAAAATTGTGACCATTCTCACAGCGGTGATAACGAATCGGTGAGTTCGGCAGGTAAGCGGGATGTGAGGTGTGTTTGTGTTCGGCGTTAATTCACGCCATCATTATTTGATTCCTTATTAATTACTCCGTTACCACCTCTGGCAAAGCTGTCGATGATTTCACGGATGCGCTTATCAAGGATCTCTCGAGCCGATTGAACATCAAGCCCGACCACCTGAGGAGCAATCCTTTGAGGGAAAGATAAAAGTGCTTGTTTCACCACAAGAATTCTCTGAACCCTGCCTTCCTCGACTTCTTCGCGGGTCATGAGTTCACCCAAGCGTTTCTTGTATTCCATCTCGGTCAAGAGCGCTCTCATCTGGCGAAACTTCGTGTCCCATTTTTCCTTGTCGGTATCGTTGCCTTGGCCATGATAATTTCTAAGAATCCGCCAGGCCTGGACATCTATGATGTCGTAGAAACCTTCGGGTGTTTTCGGCATCCCTTCCTGGATCCAACGTTGAACTGTCCGGAGCGTGACCTTGAAGGCCTTAGCAACCTGTTCTTGGGTTTCTAAAACACCGACGGGAAGATCCGAGTTCTCAAGCTTTTGGAGCTCCCGGAGCTCCCCGGCGGATAGCGTTCCCCCTTGCTGGATCTTCTGCAAGAGATGGATGTGGCGCTTTTTCTTTGCGACTTCCACAATATTGGGCTTACTTTGCTTAGGTTCTTCGTTTGACATGAAACTGCCTCCTATACGACATCCTGGGATATACGAATGTCGTGTTTTTTTGTTGTTTTAAATAGCCCACTTTAAATACCTGTTCGGACGGTCTTTCTTCATAACTACCTTGAACCACATAAGTAATGATTCAGAATGGCCTCGAAACTATCGTCTTTCGTTTTTCGAAAACCCACTTGCCTATACGACCACGACATCGAAAAAAATACTTCTTATGCAGTGACGGACTGCGCCTCGCCCGACCCGCGACCGCCACCCGCCCCCGAAGGACCCGTCGATTCTCCAGTCATTACATGAGGCGGGTCATCTGACCTTTAAATATGACAAGCGCTTTAGCTACGATCTCAGGCAGAAGCTTCATTTTGAGGAGCTTGTCTACAAGGGCTTTGCGCTTGGCCTCGTCCATGCGGTCCCAACAGGCGGTGAAGTCATCTCGCATGATCTTGGTGACCGGATCGGAGAGAGCGCCCCTGTCGTGAATCGATTTGTAGAGCACAACCAGCTTTGAAACTTCACTATCTTCACTCGCTTCACTAATTTCACTCACTTCACTTACTTCACTCGGCGCGGGCGGCTGACATTCCGGCGGTGGGCTGGTTTGGCGGTTTGCTTTGAATCGCTTGAGGGCATCCGATAAATCGCTCATGCATCTACCCTTTAAAATATTTGAGACTTTGAGACAGATTCTTGTAACTCATTGGTAGTTCATAAATTAGGGTGTCTTAAAGTCTGTCTTGAACCTGTCTCAAATCCAAATCGTTGGATTTGAGACAGCGCAACTCATTGAATTCCATTGAGATATAAGTAAGTGCCTTAAAGTCTCAAATTCTTTTGGGGTGACTTGAGCCGCGGCAATTTGACCCATCATATTTTGAACCGTTCGCATAGGTCGGATAGTACCCGGACGTTTAAGATATAAACCCGTTTCTTTTCGCCGTCGATCCGCCTTTGTTCCGACAGCACACCGGCCTTTTTTAACCGCCGGGTGAGAACGTTTTTCTTTTCGATCCATTCAAAATCTTCGGTCTTCTTGAAATGCTCGAAGCACTTCTCCGCGTCATAGACTCGGATATCTCCGTCCTCGCTAATCAGCGGAACTTCATCGAGCATGACTTTAAGAACGTTCAATATTTTGAATGTTTCATTCTGAGACACGCTATCAGATTGTTTTTCTTTGGCAGATTCTTTGCTCAACATCCCCATCATGTCGGTCAGTTCCGTATTGCCACGCTTGGCATCCACGATGTTGGCCAAGAGAAACACCGGCTCCCAGATATCGAGCTCGCGATTACTCAAGTGCTCCATGCCTTCGATGCCGTCGACTCCTTCTTTGCGGTAAAAAATAGCGATGTCCTCGGCATGGATTAAAGCGAAAACATAGAGTTCGTCGCGTATCTCGCGCTGGAGTTCAAGAATTTGGTCTGTTTCTTTGTAACGTTCGACAGTCTCGTTGTCTTTTTTCCTGAGAAGCGGAATTCGAACGGTGCGATCCTGCAACACATCGTCTATCTCGTTTATCCCGGCGAACATTTTGGGGGAGTAGGCGTTGTAAGCCTTCACGACAAAGCCGCCCTTGCCGGTGCCCTCCGTGCGCTTCACGACACCCGACTTGTTGAAGCCCGTATTGAGGACGCTGATAAGCGATCCATAAGTGTCTTTGTCTCTTTTTCGCAACTGCTCCACTTCGTCAATAAACATCGTGATGAGATTGTTGGAGATATCGCGGAAGATTACCGACTCGGTCGGGTTGGTAATAAGTTCACCGTTAAAAGCGACGGCTGAGAGAATCTCCATGAGAAGTGTTTTGCCGCTTCCCTTCTCGGCATTGAGCCACACATAAGGGTAATACCGAAAAATCATAAACACATACGTTCCCATGAGCCAGAGCGATAGGTAACTCGCAAAGGCATCCTTGGGAAATCGGATGAACCTTGTGATGTAATCAAAAAGCTTCTGATAAAGTTTGGCGATATCAACCTCGATCTCGTCCTCAACAAATCTACGAATACCCTTGTATGAAAAGCGGGTTGTGTCGACAGTCTCATGCTTCAAAACAAATCCTTCTGACTGAGCATACTCAAAATCAAAAAGCCTCTTGCCCGAAGCGACAAGATATAGATCCCCCTGGACTTTCACGGCAAATGACATAGTGCCATCCGCGTAATCCTGCGCCGGATGAACGGCTTTGGCGTTTTCCTCGTCATAAAGAATGCGAATCACGTCGTCTTTGCTAAGGATTTTTCTTTCATCGCCGTCGCTTGTGTCTTTTCGGTAAGACTTAAGAACCTTCTCGTAGCTTTTGAGTGCCTCGTTTGTAAAACCGAAGTGATCCTTCACGGTATGACGTAAGATTGCGTCGCCTTGCGCGAAATTAAGACCGGCTATTTTCTTCAAAATCGGATCAAGAAGTGCCGGTATTCTGGCGGGCGCCGTATCTTTCGGAATAGCGTGTATCTTTGCTTCAATCTCGGTTAAGCAGTCTTCAGACAAGATGGCGCTTTCGGCTTCGCTCTCTCGTCTGATCTGAAAGCCGTATTTCTCTCCGGCAATTTTTAGTGTCTCATTAAACTTATCGCCTCGAAGGCCGCCCGGGATCGCTTCACGGCAATCGATCACTTTTTCGAGAACCGCAATGAGGGCGACAGCACCGCCACCCGAACCACACCTGAAACAATGCCAGACATTCTTATCGGGGCTCACCACAAAATTATTGTTGTTCGTCGACCCGTGAACAGGATGTCCACCGACAAGCTGGCTTCCGATAGGCTTTGTCTCAATACCCGCTTTACTCAGAACGTCCAAGACGCTTAAATCGCTTATTTCGGTTTCGTTATCCTTCTGCGGGAAGTCAGCGGGGATGTACTCGACTAGCTCCGAAAAAACTTCTTCACGGGTGATCTTGGCAATTTCAAGATCGCGCATCACCTCGTATGCCGTGCCGGTGTCGGGGTGAATCGAGCCCGGCCCTACTACCTGCGAACCCGTAGAAATGATCTCCCCGAAATGTTCGCCGTCCTTTTTCAAGACAATTTTCTTTTTGATGTCGGGACAGAGGAAATAAAAGTGATGCCCGGATCGGGGCGTCTTAACGGTGAATGTCGCGGGAAACTTGGACTGGATGAGTTCGCTCATCACGGCTGTATCGGCGTCGATCACGATCAAATCGCTATGTCCACCGAGGACACCGTAATTGGCGCCTTGTGAAATCCACGGCTCAATATCCTTGAATGAATAAGGCCTGTTTTGCCAGTCCTGCTCAAACGGGGCTTTTGATCGGGGCTTTAGTTTGACAAAACCGAAGCAGTTTTTTTGTAATTGAAGCGGGATTTTGTTTTTTTCCATATCCATATCCATTTCCATTTTGAAGGCGTTCTTTCACACATTGAAAACCATCGTCTTTAAATCCTGTAAGGCACCCCGAAACGCTGTGATATTGACGGTACCGTCATTGAAGTATTCTTGAATAAGCTCTCTGCGATCCGCTCGGTCATCGAAAATAAAGATAACTCTTTCGCCGAACCGGCGCTTGTCGGTCAACTTCAACCCTTTGGCTTTAAGAAAGGCTGATAAATATAAATCACTTGTCTTGTAGGTTTCCATTATTGTTTCCGCCTTGAGCTTTTTGTACCCGCGCCGCGACCATGACTCTTTTGGTCATTATGTCCCGAGCAATTATTCTCGCTAAGATGCGAAGTCCATCTTCGAGAGGATCGCCTGCTTCGATCGGCACAATATCTGCAGGAGATCCGTTCATTGCTACGCCTTCTCTTTAATACGAAATAGGTCGTCAAATTCACATTCAGGAAAGACATCCATCAGCCGTTGCCTGAGTTTGGGAGACGGACGGCGAGAGCCGTCCATCAGCTGCGACATATAGCCGCTTGTGACACCGGCCCTTGAGGCAAACCAGTTTTGCGACATATTTTTTCTGATCAACTTTGTTCTGATGAATTTTGTTTTGATATAAACTTTCATGGCCTCTCCTTCTTGCAAACGAATGTAATAAATACTAACAAACAAGATAGCACCCCGCTTCCTGTCTTGTCAACGTTCGTTTGAGGATACCGCTTGCAATATATAGCAAGACATGATAGTATCTTTTTCAAAGGAGAAATAACCTAATGGCCAAAACCAAACCAGGATATCCTTTCGGACAGTTTCTGAAATCGCTCAGGGAAAAAAAGAGTGCCAGTTTGATAGACGTCGAGAAGGCGACCGGCATTTCCAACGCTTATCTATCCCAATTGGAAACTGGGTCGCGGAGAAGACTTCCTCCGCCCGATCGGCTTCGCTTAATAGCCAACTACTATAATGTTTCCGTGCAGGAGCTTTTGGCAAAAGCCGGTTACTATGAGGGAAAAGACATCAAGGAAACTTACGAGCAGCAAATCAATAAGGCATTCCAGCATGTCATATACGACCCCCAATTTCATACCGGCCAGCGTATCGATCCCAAAGAAATAAGCATGGACGTTAAACGGTTCGTGTTGGAAATGTACTCATATAATATTCGAAAATCATCGTTTTTCCCCTTGCTCCAAGCCGCCGGACGGGTGGTTGATAAAAATATCGTTAAGTCATTAAGATGGAAAACCGAGGAAGTTACCCGTGATTCATACAAATCCGGGGGCAAAACATTTATTAGATACCGCGTCCGAGTGATATGCACCGAGACCGAAGGCGAGGTTGATGAGGAAAAGATCTATTACGAAGGGCCCAAAAAAGGTACGGAGAAAGTCACCCAAACGGCAACCGGCGAAGGAGTCCACGAAGAAGACGCGGCTGATTCGCAGGGGCACGAAGCGTTCCTGCTGATAAAGGCCACCGACATTGCCGTAAGAAACACTCTTCCAAAAATTAAAGGCACCAACTGGGCTTCGATTGTCAGGCCGACATGGGGGTCATAAAATGAATGTTGTCCTTTATGCGCGTGTATCTTCGGAAAAACAAGCCGAAAAAGATCTGTCCCTCCCCGCGCAGTTGAAAGCTTTAAGAGAATATGCCTTGAAACGCAACTGGACGATTGTTGAAGAATACGTGGATGAAGCGGAGAGTGCGCGAACCGCCGACCGGCCGGCTTTTCAGAAAATGATCGCCGCAACCAAACAAAAAAACATTCCATTCGAAACTATCTTGGTTTGGAAACTCAACCGCTTCGCCCGTAACCGCGAAGATTCCATCATCTACAAATCCTTGCTCAGGAAAAGAGGCGTTCAGGTTATCTCGATCAATGAAAACTTCGATGACGGCCCTTCAGGCAGATTGCTCGAGGGCATTATTGAAACGATCGATGAATTTTATTCAGCCAACTTGGCGCAAGATACCACGCGGGGCATGAAAGAAAATACTTTACGCGGATTTTTGAACGGCGGGAAAATCCCGTATGGTTATAACGTCGAGGCGATAGACGTAAATGGCCACAAAAAGAAAAAACTCACAATCAACGAATCCGAGGCAAGCGTCGTAAGAAAAATCTTTGAATCATCCAATCAAGGCAAAGGCGCTAAGGAAATCACCAATATCCTCAATGATGACGGCGTCAAAAGGCGCTCGGGCAAGTTTTGGTCCATTTCAAACATCATTTATATCTTGCAAAACGAAACCTACACCGGCTGCCTCGTCTGGCATGAAGCGCGACACAACAAGAGCACAGCCACGCCAATTATAAGAGTTCCGAACACTCATCCGGCGATTATTTCCCGACCCCATTTTGACAGGGTACGGTCGCTTGTCGGTTTGCGAAACCGGTGCGTGACCCCGCCCAGAGCGGTTTCTTCCTCGCACCTATTGAGTATGCTCCTCAAATGCCGGTATTGCGGTCATTCAATGCTCGCGTGTTCCGCGAAATCAGGACGCTTTCATTACTACACCTGCCAGAGCTACAAGAAGATCGGAAAAAGATTTTGCAGACAAAAGCTTTTGAACGCCAAAAAGGTCGAGCCGTTCGTGACGGCTCTTATCAAAGAACGGGTACTGACCCGGGAAAACATCAAAAAATTGATTTTGTTCGTGAATCAAGAATTGAAGATTTTCGAAAATGACTTTGAAAGTAGAATGACGCTTCTGACCCTTCGTCTGGACGAAAAAATCAACCGCCGGAAAAAATTGTATAACACCCTTGAAACCGGAAACATGGACATAAAAGACATTGCGCCGCGCATCAAGGAATTGAACAGCGAAATCGAGACGCTCGATGAGGAAAAACGCGTATTACAGGAGAAACGCGAAGCCGAGCAGGCGATTTTAGTGAACGATGAGGAGTTAAACCTTTATGTCGACGACCTACAAGAGACGCTTTTGAAAGGATCTATCAGCGAGAAAAAGGGCTTTTTAAGGTCTTTCATCAAAGAAATCTCGATCGATTACCCGACTCTTGAGATTGAATACATCCTGCCCCTGGCCCCCGACCCAAACGGCGGAGCCCGCCTCATCACCCGTGAGGTTCTTCGTATTGACCAAAATGGTAGCCCCAACGGGAGTCGAACCCGTGTCCCTACCGTGAGAGGGTAGTGTCCTAGGCCACTAGACGATGGGGCCAAAAAGTGCTTTTCAAATCTAAACGAGAAATTCTATTCTGGATTAAAATCCTCATTTGTCAATCATAATTCTTCGCAAGTTGACACTTATGATATCAGTTTATTTTCTCAAATATGCGTGTTAAACTAAATTCATGATAAGTATTCATCCTACGGCTTTATTAGGTAAAAACAGCAATATTGGCCGGAATGTGGAAATCGGGCCTTATTCGGTTATTGAAGAGGGCGTCACTATCGGTGACGATACCACGATTTTGGACCACGTGCATATCGGTAAAGGAACGACAATAGGAAAAGATAATGTGGTTCATATGGGCGCAGTGATCGGCCATGAAGCACAGCATAAAGCCGCGTCTGGCAAAGAAAGTTTTCTTAACATCGGTGATCACAATGTGTTTCGTGAATATGTCACGGTCCACCGAGGTTTCGAGGATAAATCCGCCACGACCATCGGCGACGATAATTACTTCATGGTTTTTGCCCATGTTGGCCACGATTGTCATATCGGCAGTCACGTGGTGTTGACAAACGCGGTGCTGTTAGGTGGTCATGTGTCACTGGATGATCATTCGATATTATCCGGCGGGTGCGGCGTGCATCAATTTTGCAGAATAGGAAGTTACACAATGATCGGCGGTCACGCGACGATCACCAAAGATGTGCCGCCGTATATGCTGGTGGATGATAATCAGGATCTGGTGGGATCGATCAACTTGGTCGGTATCAGGCGCGCAGGGTTCATCGAAGAAGTAAAGCGTGATATTAAAAATGCCTACAAGATCCTCTATCTGTCAGGCCTCAACGTGACTCACGCAACGGAACAGATCATTGCCAAATGTCATACCGATGAAGTGGCTTATTTGATAGAATTTATGAAACATTCAAAAAGAGGGATTTTAGGCCATCGAAAAAAACACGTGATCCACGGCACTCCGGCCTGACCTACTTTTTCTTTTCCTCGTCTTTTTTATCGGTTGAATCATTCATCGCTTTTTTAAATTCCCGGATGCCATCGCCTAGACTCCGGCCGACGTCCTTGATGCGGCTCCCGCCGAAAAGAAGCAGGATAATAAGGAAAATGACCAACAGTTCAGGTAGACCGATCGACCCCATAAAAGCTCCTTTGAATTAAAATTTTTTCAAACGGCTATAGTTTATCATAAGAGCCACGATTTACCCATATCCAATGCATCGCTAATTTTTAGACCAGAGCGAGTCAAATTCACTTTGGTATTCTTTGATCATGTTCTTATCGCGCATGAATAAGGCATTTTCATAATTGTAATGCTCGGCGGTTTCGGTCCAATTGTAAGATCCGGTGAGCAGCAGCTTATGATCGAAGATCGCGAACTTGTTGTGCATGAGCCCATTGTGGCCCTTGCCCTTAACCAATTTTATTTTGAAACCATCTTCCATCAGAGACCCGATGATAGAATGAAGGTCTTCTGATTGGCCTTGGTCCGTGAGGATGCGTATTTTAACCCCTTTTTTCTGAACTTTCCTCAAAGCGGTCCTGATGCCGAGCGAGGTGATGTTAAACACCGCGATGTCGACAGACTCTTTGGCGCCACTGATTTCCTCGGTGATCCGGTTTTTAATATGGCCGTTGGGGGAGAAGTAAACTTCTTGATTCGCAGACGGTAGGGCTGTATTTTTTTCGGCCATTTTCAGTCCGGCCGAACTTAAGCCCAAAGACAGCGCTAAAATAACAAGACAAAAATTTTTTAAAGTAAGATTTTTCATAGCGTGTATTCTACCTTGAACCAGGCTTCAAGAAAATGAATATTTAGCCCGCATCATTTAGCACTTTATAATAAGCAGAAAATTGATTAGAATAGAAACCGACGAATCATTGGGGGGGCCTACGATGAAGATTTTGTTTGCCGATGATGAGCAAGGGTTGATTGAACCGCTGCAAGACCTTTTGACCAAAAGAGGACATAACGTTGATATAGCCTTTGACGGCTTGAAAGCCTTGGAGCTGATCGATCAAAATAATTATGAGATCGCGTTTTTGGATTTCAGCCTGCCCGAAATCACGGGTCTCGAGATTGTGGAGCATATCCTGAAAAATAAGCCCGCGATCAAAACGGTGATGATCACCGGCTATCCGCTGATGAAGGATTTTTTGGTCGACACAATCGGCGCCAACGAATATTTAGCCAAACCTTTTAGCTTCGAAGCAGTCGAGGCTCTTTTAAAAAAATATGCCGCACAATGTTGATTCACGTTCTTGACAATCCGAAGTGTGGCGTGTATACTCAGGCGCAATTAAAGCGTTGTTATCTCCATTGGCATTTCGAAAGCTGATCAAGCCTCAGGACCTATTTAAAAAAGAGGGGACCGATAAAATCCCCTTAGCGGCTCGCTCTCCCTACAAGGGTTTTCCTGTTACGTTTCCAAGAAAGAATCAGTGGCTTATGATTATTCAGATATAGATCGGTTTTATTTTGTTTTTAAATGCTTAGGTTGTTAGGTTTGTCAAAAATTCAGGTGAAGTCATTCAATCAAAGGAAGGGATAACAATGAAACAGATTAAATTGAGTTTAATAGCGTTATTGGGGTTAGTGCTTGTGGTAGCCGGTTGCTCAAAAAAATCCGCTGACCAGGCGAGTTTAAAAGGGACAGGATTTGAGATGGCAACGACGGAGGATTTGGCCCAGCTTCCTCAGGCCAATAGCAATACCAGTTCGAATCAGCAGGCTGGCATTGAAGTGCTGCCGATTGAAACATCACCAGTAACCCAAGGGGTTCTTGCACCGGGTCCTGCCACAATGTCTTCGGCTGACATAAAATCTGTCGCAACTTCAACAGCAGTGCCTGATACAGAGGCGTCCACTTCAACCGAAACACTGAATCACGAACAGCAGATTCAGACGGCGCTTAAGAATGCGGGTTTCTATACAGGCAAAATCGATGGAAAAATCGGGCCTGGCTCCAAGCGGGCAATCGAGGCATTCCAAACGAGCAAAGGCCTTAAGGTTGACGGGAAAGTAGGCCCAAAGACTTGGGCGGCTTTAGAACCGTATCTTAACGGTGACGCTTCCTCGTCCTCCTCAACGGGTGCCGGAACCGCAGCCACTGCCTCTGCGACGACTGATTAAACCGATCATCGATTGTTGATACAGCCAAACGTTTTAAAAAAAGGCCCTTGTCACAGCAAGGGCCTTTTTACTGTTAACAGCTTTGCGGTTTATGGCAAAAATTCTTCGTAGCTTTAAACTGATCGCTGATGCACGATCGAGGATTTTAATTCTAGGATCGATGCCTGGCCCCGAGGCGCTGCGAAAAAAGGAATATTACGGGTTTAAGGGAAATCACTTTTGGCGGATCATTCCGGAAATCCTGAAAGCGCCGAAGCCGTTAACCTATCGCGAAAAGATGCGTTTGTTGAAAGAAAACAGGATCGCCTTGTGGGATGTGCTTCATTCCTGCGTCCGCGAGGGCGCCAGCGACAGTCGCATCAAAAATGAAAAACCGAACGATATCATGCAAGCCATCAAAAAATACCCCCACATACGAACTATTTTTTTGAATGGGAAAACATCCGGTAAAATGTTCAGAAAATATTTCGGGGCGATTGTCCAAATTCCCGCCACTGTGTTACCGTCCACGAGCCCCGCGCACGCGTCAATAGGTTACGATAAGAAACTGGAAAAATGGCGGGTGATTCTGAAATATCTCGTAAACCGCAATTCCTGGTGTTGAGCGTGAAAAAAACGATCCGCAGTTTTATTGCGGTGGACATTCCGCCCGACATCCAACGGGCGATCGGAGATAGGCTGAGCCCACTTCAAAAAGAAACACCCGAAGTCCGCTGGGTGAAGCCTTTAAATTTGCATCTGACCTTGAAGTTTTTAGGTGACGTGGAACCGGCCCAATTGGACGTATGGAAAGAAAAATTATACGAAGTTTTTAAAAATGAAAAAAGGTTTTTTATGGAGTTCTCCACACTCGGCGGGTTTCCTAACTTAAGGGTTCCTCAAGTCTTGTGGATCGGCGTGAGAAGCGGTGAAGAGTCTTTAAAAAATTTAGCCAAGAAATTGGAAGCCGTCGCCTGTGCGCTGGGATTTCAGAAGGAATCGAGGCCTTTTTCGGCCCATTTGACACTTGGCCGTGTCAAACACGCAAAGCCTTTGAGTGTGCCGGTCGAACGGCTTACGGAATTAAAATTCGACTTCATTCCTCCGATAATGGTCAATCACGTCACTTTGTACAAGAGCATTCTGACATCCGGCGGCGCGTATTATGAGCCGGTTGAAAAGATAGCGTTTGCTTAAGAAGGATGTACAAAAAATTTCAAATAAGATAAAATGTCCAGCATGCGTCTGATCCTAATGGCCACTTCATATCTCCACCAACTCTTCGTTCCTCAAAAAAAAACTCCTGACCGAATTTCAGCTAAGAAGACAGCTAGAATTGACGAAGACGAGTTAGCCAAACAAAGGGAACTGGATGATATTAAAAACAAATTTATTTCAAACCTCACCCATGAACTGCGAACGCCGGTAGTCGCGATGCAAAAAGCCATCACACTTCTTCTGGGGCAGTCGGGAAAGTCAGCGGGTCATTTGAACGAGACGCAGATCAATTTTTTGAATATTGTCTCGAGGAATCTATCGCATCTAAGCCACCTGGTGGAGGATCTTCTCGACATAGCCAAGATAGAATCCGGTAAGCTGCGTGTCAAGATCGTGTGGTCGAGACTTGATAAAATCATCAACGACGCCTGCGACTCATTGGATACCTGGGCGCAATCAAAAGACATCCGTATGATAAAAAATATCGACACGACTTTTCCTGAAATTCCCATGGACCCGCATAAGATGACCCAAGTGTTGAACAACCTAATCGGAAATGCTATAAAATTCACTCCCGAAGGTGGTAAAATCACGATAACGAGTTCCCGGCATCCGGATGGTACCAAGGTCCAGGTGAGCGTCGCAGATACTGGCGTCGGGATCGCGAAAGAAAATATCTCCAAATTGTTCCAGAGATTTGAGCAGTTCGGCGATCAGCAAGGGATCAGCGGTACGGGACTCGGGCTCTCGATCGCGAAAGAGATCGTGGAAAGGCACGGAGGAGAGATCACCGTCCAAAGCGTGCTTAAAAAAGGTTCAACATTCACTTTTACTTTGCCGATCAAGCAAAGTCAAATTATTGCAGGGGGTTAAAGCGTCATGGCACAGCCTTTAAAGGTTCTTTTTATCGATGACCAGCCTGATTTTTTGGAGACGATGTCTTTCTGGATGAAGTCCAAAGGTTATGAGGTTATCACCTGCACGGACGGCAAACAGGGGGTCGAAACAGCCAGGAAAAAGCCAGTGGATATTATTTTCGTGGATTATAAGATGCCCGGCATGAACGGCATCGAGGTCCTCTCCAAGATCCGTGAATTCAATAAGACGATTCCTGTGGTGATGGTCACGGCGCATGCCGATGATGCGATGATCCATAAGATGAAAGAGCTGAATATTTCAGGATTTTTCTCGAAGATGGGTGAATTTGAGGAGCTGGAAGTAGTGCTCGATGTGGTATTAAGAAATCTCAAGAGATCCAAAGTGTCCTAACTTTATGTCGTCCATGAAAAAGCGTTTTCCGCTTCTTTCAATTTTTCTCTTAAGTGCTCTTTCCTTAATTTTACCCAGTGTTGCCTATAGCAAAGACAGCGAAGTGGTGATCGGGCTTGCCGCGCCTTTGACAGGCGATCAGGCGTATATCGGCAACGGCGTGTTGCAGGGCGCCCAGATGGCTGTGGAGGAGGCCAATAGTAAAGGGCCTGTGTTTGGCAACACGAAAATAAAGCTCGAGCCTCTCGATGATCAGCACAATCCCACCCAGGCGGTCCTCGCGGCGAATAAACTTGTGTCCAATCCCGACGCCGTTGGCGTGATTGGGCATTTTAATTCAAGTTGCACCAAGGCCGCTTCGGCCATTTACCATGAAGCGCGAGTCGTGCAGATATCGCCTGCTTCCACCAATCCTAAAATCTCACGCCAGGGCTTTGACACGTTTTTCAGAGTATGCGCCACGGACGATGTGCAGGCTCCGATAGCCGCTGGCTTTATTTTCTCGAAACTTCATTTGAAGAAAATCGCCATGATTGATGACCAGACGACTTATGGCAAGGGGTTGGCCGATGAATTTGAGAAAAAATTTAAGGCGCTGGGCGGTGAAGTTTTGTTGCGCAACGGGATTACCCAAGGCGAAAAAGATTTTACGCCTCTTTTAACAAAAATAAAATCAATCGACCCACAGCTTATTTTTTACGGAGGTGTTTATCCAGAACTGGCGCTTCTGATCAAACAGTCAAAAAAAGTGGGCCTCTTAGTTCCTTGGATGGGCGGGGATGGTATCAAAGACGCGACGTTGATCCAGCTTGCGACGCCAGAACACAGCGAAGGCACGTACGCTACGATGCTGGGTGTTGACCCTCATTCGCTGCCTGAGGCCAAAGATTTTGTGGCCCGCTATGAGGCTAGATACGGCGAGATAGGCTCTTTCTCCGCTTATGCGTATGACGCGACCAATGTATTGATCGAAGCCTTAAGGCGAGCCGGCAAAAAGGATAGGGAAACGGTATTAAGCGAGGTCAAACGCACCAAGGATTTTCCGGGGATATTCGGCAAGATCAATTTTGACGCCAACGGCGACGCGATCGGAAAGAGCGTCGGAATTTTTAAAGTTGAGAACGGCAAATTTAAGTTTCTCGAAGAAGTCAAACCCATCGATTAATCAATAAGGGCCCGGCCTTGAGCGCGGCATTCCAACTTTTTTTACAACAACTTCTGAACGGTTTGACGATCGGCATGGTGTATGCGCTGATCGCGCTGGGGTACACCATGGTCTACGGCGTCATCCAGCTGATCAACTTTGCCCACGGCGAAGTGTTTATGGTCGGCGCTTATTTGGCGCTCACGGTGATCACCGTGACCCTTTCTGTTTGGCCGGGCGTCCCTTTTGGGGTCCTGCTAATTTTATTATTCGTCTTTTCAATGCTGGGCGCGTCTTTGTTAGGCGCAACGATCGAAAAAGTCGCCTACAAACCTTTACGAGGCTCTCCTAAACTTACGGCGCTTATCACATCCATCGGCGTCTCTTTTTTTCTGCAAAACGCGGTGATGCTGCTTTACGGTTCGAAGGAGCAAAGCTTGCCCGAGATCATTCCGAACATCCAGTTTCATTTCCATCGGATTTCTTTTTCATTGATGCAGACGATCATCTTTGCCACGTCGATCAGCCTTATGTTCTTTCTCGCCTGGTTCGTAAAAAATACGAAACTTGGCAAAGCCATGCGGGCTTCGGCTGAAAACGGCGAAGCCGCGCAGCTGGTGGGCATTTCAGTGAATAAAATTATTCGCGTCACATTCATGATGGGTTCGGCGCTGGCGGCTGTCGGCGGCGCTTTGTTCGGCCTGTATTACGGGAGCATCAATTTTCACGATGGGTATCTTGCGGGCTTGAAGGCGTTCACCGCGGCGGTGTTTGGAGGAATTGGCAGTATCCCCGGCGCGATGGTCGGCGGGGTATTGCTTGGCGTGTTTGAAGGTTTGGGAGCGGCTTATATTTCTTCGGAATGGAAAGATGTTTTCGCTTTCATCCTTCTGGGCATTGTCTTGATCTGTAAGCCCTCGGGGATCCTGGGTGAAAATCTTCCGGATAAAGTCTAATGGGATTCTTTTTGATTCCCTTGAAACGTATTTTTAAAAAACACCCGTTTTTTTTGCAAGTCATTTTAATTCTCCTGCCTTTTGGATTATTCCCTATTTTGGATACCAGCGCCTATCACTTGGATTTAATGACAAATGTGGGGATTTATGTATTGCTCGCGATGGGGTTAAACGTCGTGGTAGGTTTCGCCGGCCTCTTGAATCTGGGCTACGCCGCGTTTTTCGCGATAGGCGCTTATACTTACGCGTTATTGAATCTCCATGCAGGCTTTCCGTTTTGGGCGGGGCTTCCGGTCGCAGGTTTTGTATCGATGTTGTTCGGTTTTGTGATCGGCATGCCGTCGATCCGTGTGAGAGGGGATTACCTGGCGATTACGACATTGGGCTTCGGCGAAATTGTCCGCATCGCGTTTAATAATCTAGACCGTTGGACAGGCGGTCCAAACGGACTTTTAGGAATTGAACGACCGAGGCTTTGGTGGCTCAGCTTAAAAGGAGGACTGCATGCCGAACTTTTTAAGTTTTCCGTAAATGCGATGCCTTATTTTTACTTGGTGTTTTTTTTTGTAGCGGTTACGGCCTATCTTCTGTTTCGAATCAGTGATTCCAAGTTCGGCCGCGCACTGGTGGCCATTCGCGAGGATGAATTGGCCGCCTCTTGCATGGGCATTCCGACGCTCAAGATTAAACTCCAGGCTTTTGGTTTGAGTGCTTTCATCGCGGGGATTGCCGGCGCGGTGTTCGCTTCCAAACAAACCATTATCACGCCGGACAGTTTTGATTTTGTGCTTTCGGTATTGATTCTCGCGATGGTGGTTTTGGGGGGACTTGGAAATATTTGGGGCGCGGCGTTGGGCGCGCTGATTTTAGGGATCTTGCCTGAAGTTTTGAGGGAGTTGGCGAGTTATCGCATGCTTATTTTTGGGCTCATCATGATTCTGATGATGATTTTCCGTCCTCAAGGAATTTTGGGCGGCCAACTTATTAAACGGGAGCTTCAACCGAAAGAAAAAGAGGCCCCGGATGTCGCTTCTTGAAGTGCAGTCCGTCTCTAGATATTTTGGCGGTGTGGCGGCGCTGAGAGACATCAGTTTTTCCATCGGGGAAAGCGAGATCGTAGGCCTGATAGGCCCGAATGGCGCGGGCAAGACCTCATTTTTCAACTCTATCACGGGCCTCATTAAGGTTGATTCAGGAAAAATTCTTTTTTCCTCCACGGGACGTGAGGACGACCGTGTTCGGTTGGACAGCCTTTCTCCGAACAAGATCATGGAAAAGGGGATCGCGCGGACTTTTCAGAACCTTCGAATTTTTAAAAATATGACGCTTCTTGAAAATGTGTCGATTGGTTTTCATAGTCGCACGAGATCCGGCTTGTGGGACGCGTTCTTGAACACGCGCCGGCTTAAGGCAGAGGAGAGGATGATTTTTGCCAAGAGCATGGAGCTTTTGCGGTTTGTCGGCCTCGAGAATCTCGGCAACGAGATTGCCGGAAACCTTCCCTACGGCAGCCAGAAAAGGGTCGAGATCGCGAGGGCGTTGGCTTGTCAGCCAAAACTTCTTTTATTGGACGAGCCGGTTGCGGGCATGAATCCCACTGAGAAAGAAGCGATTTCGGCAATTATCCGGCGTATCCGTGAGAAAGAAATTGCGGTGCTTCTGATTGAGCACGACATGAAGGTTGTCATGCCGCTTTCGGACCGTGTGATGGTGATGGATGAAGGGCAAAAAATCGCAGAAGGTCCACCCGGCCAGATTCAAAATAATGCGCGCGTGATCGCTGCGTATTTGGGAGAAGCGTGATGCTGGAACTTAAACATGTGTATACGCGCTACAACAAGGTTGAGTGTTTGAAGGGCGTTTCATTGACCGTGAAATCCGGGGAGATCGTCGCGCTGCTAGGGGCGAATGGTGCGGGTAAAACGACCGTGTTGAAAACTATTTCAGGCCTTGTTCATCCGACGACCGGTGAAGTCTTGTTGAACGGAACATCGATTTCCTCGATGACGGCCGAAAAGATCGTGCGAATGGGTATCGCGCATGTGCCGGAGGGCAGGAAGGTCTTCCAGCGTTTGAGCGTCTTGGAAAACCTTGAGCTAGGTGCATTTTTAAGAGATGACGCGAAGGCCGTTCAGAAGGATATGGAAGAGATGTTCGAACTTTTTCCGATTTTAAAAAAGCGTTTAAAACAAAAGGCGGGTACTTTATCGGGAGGTGAACAGCAAATGCTTGCGATTGGACGCGGACTTATGTCGCGGCCGTCGGTCCTTTTACTCGATGAGCCGTCGCTGGGGCTCGCACCGATCCTGGTTTCCGCCATTTTTAAGATGATTGAGAAGATCCACGCGCAGGGGAAAACCATACTTCTGGTGGAACAAAACGCGCGGATGGCGCTCAAAGTCGCCAAAAGGGCCTATGTGCTTGAAACAGGGCAGCTTGTGCTTGAGGGCAACGCCAATGAGATTGAGGATAGCGCAGCGATCCAAAGCGCTTATTTGGGCGGCGGTTGAATGAGCGCGCGGGTTGACGAGGGATCTTAAAGGATCTACGTGGCGTTCTTTTTAAGGATGAAACAAAGTTTGCCGGTTTTATCCAGCGTGATATCAAGCAATTTTTCTTGAAGCGCTTTTTTATGTGCCACGCAAAGAAATACCGGAAACATCTCCTCCGGCTGGGGGATGACATTAGTAACTGTTTCGATCTCGACGCCTTCGCCGGCGCCGCAGACTGAACATACCCTATCAAGCATAGGATTATTATTCATTTAATGAAATGATCCATTCACAATAATATTCTAACATAAACAAGGCCAATAAGTAAAAGTCCTCTCCCCCTAGGAAAAAAAAATATTTTGTGATAATATCTGAGATATGGTCACACGCCGATCGCCCAACAAATTGGAACGCAAGGCCCATATGAATATCCACAATACCGTTGAAGTGACCGATGAGGACAAAGCTGCTAAAAGTTTTACGCGCGACCGGTTTGGCAAAAAACAGGTGATCCCGAAACATGAAGAGAGAAAATAAATCATCGATTTTTATGGATGGCCTAAAGTTTTTATTAGGCGCCATTGTGTCGTATAACTTTTTAAGCGCCCATGGCTATGCTGCCGAACTGAGTCCTTCGCCGCATAAGAGCACGAACATGACGGTTGAAAGTTCTCAACTGGAGCCGTTTTCGATCGATAAAAAATCGGAACCGAAATATAAACCAGATGACACTTATTCAAGTCAGAATGCCGGCATTGATGTGAATGAAAACGGTGAGCCGAATCTTAATATGCGTTTTTAACTCTTAGGATGCGCATTCATCACGCTACCAATGAATAAATTAACCAAATATTTTCTTGCAACGCTCGTCGCATGGTCGCTGCTCGGGACCCCTAAGCCGCTTGAAGCGCAGCCACTCAGGCTGCCGGTCCTAAGCGCCAAGTCTGCGGTGGTCATCGATTCCAATAATGGCGGGGTTCTCTACAGCAAGAACGCTAATTTAAGATTACCTCCAGCGTCGACCACCAAGGTGATGACAGCGCTTATCGCGCTGGAACGGTTGAAGTTTGACCAGGAAATTTCGGTGAGCCTTCACGCGGCCAGCGTTTCCCCAAGCAACGCCGGCTTAACGCCTTATACAAAATACCGCGTGATTGATTTGATTGTAGCCACGCTTGTGTCGTCATCCAATGATGCGTCGGTGGCGCTCGCAGAGGCAATTTCTGGTAATGAAAAAGAATTTGTGAAACTCATGAACCAAAAGGCCAAGGCGCTGGGGATGAAGGACACGAAATTTATCAACGCGACCGGTCTCACCGAAAGAAGACAGGCACAGTACTCTACCGCGATGGATTTGGCGCGGCTCATGCGTTTCGCCGCAAAAAACAAGGTGATCGATCGAATCATGGGTATCACGACGGCGTTTTTCCGCGGCAGTGACAATAAAATTATTTTTATCCGGAGCCATAATAAAATGTTGTGGCGCACCCCAAAGTTTGTGAAAGGGAAAACCGGCTGGACCTATGCTTCACGGCATACCTTTGTCGGGACCGACTACGCCGCCGATAAGAAAATCACCTTCGCGATGCTTCACTCGAAGAAACCCTGGGTGGATATCGAGCGGCTCGCGACCTTTGGCCTTTTGCTCGAAAAAAGACATTAATTGCTTTTCCGATGCTCGATGATCCGGTAGACATAGCGGTCGTCGGCGCCGGCGCTGCAGGACTCATGGCCGCAATCGCGGCGGCGCGCCAAAGCCCCTCAAAATATAAAATCCTCCTTCTAGACTCCCGTCAGAAAATCGGCGCCAAGATTTTAATTTCTGGCGGCACTCGCTGTAACGTAACGAATGTCCGTGTGACGCCGCAAGATTACGAAGGCGGCGCACGTCATTTTGTGAAGCATGTCTTAGAGGCGTTTACGCCCGACGAAACGATCAAATTTTTTGAGGAAATTGGTGTGTCGCTTGTGCTCGAACCCACCGGAAAATATTTTCCGGTGACGCATTCCGGAAAAACCGTGCTGCAGGCACTTCTTAAGGAAGTCGAACGATCGGAAATAACGCTTAAAACAGGGCTTCGAATCACTGAAATTAAAAAAGAAGGGGATTTTTTTTATTTAAAAGGAGAGCATACAGGCCGCGAGGAAAATAGTTTTAATAGTGCCGCACGGCGCGTGGTCCTGGCGACGGGTGGGCTTTCTTATCCTGAGACGGGCAGCGATGGGAAAGGCCTTGAGATTGCCAAGGGCCTCGGCCATTCGATGGTTAAAACAACGCCTGCGTTGACGCCGTTGACAAGCGACGATGCGGATTGGAAACTTTTAAGCGGCGTGGCCTTGAACGCAAGTCTTTCATTTTTTAGGGCAGGAAAAAAAGAAGCGGAGAGAGAAGGAGCTTTTTTATTCACGCATTTTGGTTTTAGCGGTCCGGCGGCGTTGGATATCAGCCGTTTTGTTGCGGCATCGGACGGACCGGAACCGTACGAAATTAAGGTGAGTTTTTTGCCATCCGAGACGGAGGAAAGCCTTAAAAAACATTTCATCAAATCATCCGAAAACCACCCGGGAAAGCTTGTAAAGAATTTTCTGAGTGATACGTTTTTACTTCCTTCAAGATTCGTTGAGATTTTTTTTAAAAAAATTGATTTTGATACGGAAATGACCCTTAAGCAATGTCCCCGTGCTTCGCAGCGACGATTGATCCACGCGCTTTTGAATTATCCTTTGGAAGTGTCCGGCGTCGTGGGATATAAAAAAGCGGAGGTGACGGCGGGCGGTGTGGATTTGAAGGAAATCAAGGCTTCGACGATGGAATCAAAGATCATCCCAGGGCTTTATTTGACAGGTGAGATCTTGGACATCGATGGCCGGATCGGCGGTTTTAATTTTCAATGGGCCTGGTCTACCGGTGTGATTGCCGGCCGAAGCGCCATGAAAAGTTTGGCAGCCAAATGATTTATCTTGCCTCCACATCTCCGAGAAGGAGAAAAATTTTAAAAGAACAGGGCGTTGTTTTTACAACCGTGGCGCCCGACTACGAAGAAAAAAATTGGCCAAAGGCCTCGCCGGCGTTTCTTGTCAAAAGGCATGCGTTGGCAAAGGCGATGTCCTGTCTTTCGAAGATCAAGGAAGGGATGATCATCGGTGTCGATACGCTCGTTTATTGTGAGAAAAAAGTTATTGGCAAGCCTAATCATTATAGAGATGCCTTTAAAATATTAAGTCATCTGCAAGGCCGGTGGCATACGGTTTACACGGCCGTGGCGCTTTTGAACGTGGAAAATCGTCGAATCCAAAAAAAGAAAATTTTTATGGAAAAAACAAAAGTACGTTTAAAAAAACTCAATTCGAAGGCTATCGCCAATTATTTGAAGAAGATTAATTTTTCAGACAAAGCGGGGGCTTATGCTATTCAGTCGAAATTAATTATCGTTCAAGAAATTCGAGGTTCTTTTTCCAATGTCATAGGTCTTCCTGCGGAGCGTTTGCAAAAAGAGTTAAGATATTTGAATTTACTTTAGAGCTATGGCAATTAAATTTGATTATTTATTAATAATAATATATAATTTATGAGAAAATAAGTAACTATTGCATAACTAGTGTGGAACTGCCCATTTTATTAAGATGATCAAGACTCGCAATATCTTAATTCTTTTTTTTATCTCTGGATTCACTGCATTGGTCTTTGAGGTCGTTTGGGCCAAACAGGCGTGTCTCATATTTGGTAATACCACCTTAGCCTCCGCGGCTGTTATTGCCGCATTTATGACCGGTCTTGCGCTCGGAAGTCATCTCTTTGGCAAAGTTGCGGATAAACATCCAAAATCTTCTTTGCGCCTATATGCTTTATTGGAAGGAGGCATAGGACTTTTCGCGTTATGTTTTCCTTTCCTGATCCGTCTTCTGGTCCCCGTCTATAAAGCCGTTTATCTCTCTTATTATGACCAATTTCTAAAGATATCGATGATCCGCTTTGCCTTATCTTTTTTTGTATTAATTTTTCCTACGACGCTGATGGGCGGCACATTACCGCTCTTAAGCCGGTATTTGTGTAAAAATGCGGATTCCATGAAAGAAAACATCAGCAAGCTCTATTCTATGAATCTGTTTGGCGCGATGACCGGCTCTTTTGTCTCAGGGTTTATTATGATCAGCGCTTTTGGCCTTTACGCGAGTTCCTTTATCGCGGCTAGTCTTAATCTAGGGATCTTTTTTTACATGACGTGGCATCTAAAAGAAAGAAAACGAGCCGATTCCGAAGGCCTCAGTGGGCAAGCGGAGTCTGTAAGCATGCCACTTGAAGAAGGCAATAAGTTATTAGATAAAAAAACGATAAAACTTATCATCGGCCTCATGTTGATCCATGGATTCAACGCTTTTGTCATTCAAATTTGTTGGACAAGAACGATGGGGCTTGTCCTGGGCTCTTCAACCTACGCTTTTTCCGCAGTCCTGGTCACTTTTTTGGCCGGCTTAGGTCTTGGAACCTACGCGATCAGCAGGATCGCTAGGAAACAAATAAATATATCTCTTGGCAACATTGGTTTCATGGAAATAGCCGTTGGGGCAAGCGTTCTTTTATTCGTACCCGTCTTCGAATGGCTGATCTATTTTTTTGTGAAAATATTTCCGATTATTCAGTCATCAGTCTTGCTGGTTTTCATGACACAGTTTATTTTTTGCGCGGTGGCAATGATTGTACCGACTTTTTTGATGGGCCTCGTTTTTCCTGCGACCTTGGCCTATTTAGGCAATCCGAAAAGCATTGGCCGGATTGTCGGTACGACCTATGCCGCCAACACGCTGGGAGGAGTTCTCGGTTGTTTTTTTGCGGCCTTCTTTTTTATATCTAATTTCGGGATCATCGGTTCTCTTCGGATGGTCAGTTTCTTGAGCATGATCGTCGGATTTGTGGTGGTGTTAGCAGCGTCGGAACGATTGAAACTAAAATCGAATGCAGTGAAAGCGACCCTAGCGGTGGTTGTTTCAAGCTTTTTGTTTTTTTATTCATGGGACATGAATATGTTTAGCAGTGGCGTATTTATTTATGCCGCCAGTTGGGGAAGAGAAATAAGTCTGAGCAAAACAATGCTTCAAAAGGCGATGGGCGCCGGCAAGAATCTTATTTATTACAAAGACGGCATATCCTCCACGATCAGCGTCTTGCAGTATGATCTTCCCGGTTCGAAGAGTACGATCAAAGCGAAATCTTTACGGGTGAATGGAAAGACTGATGCTTCCACGATAGGGGATATGGCGACGCAGCTCTATCTCGGATACATCCCGCTTTTTGCGCATCCGGAACCTAAAGAAGTGCTCGTGATCGGCTTGGGCGCGGGCGTAACCTTGGGAACCGTGACACAATTTCCGAGCGTTCAACATATTGAATGTGTCGAGATAGAACCGGCTGTGATAGAAGCCAATCGTTACTTCACGGTTGAAAATAACTATGCCCTGCAAGATCCACGTGTCAAATTGATCGTGGGAGACGGCAGAAATCATATCAGTTTTGGCTCTAAAAAATACGATGTGATCATCTCGGAACCTTCGAATCCATGGATTTCCGGTGTATCTAATTTATTCTCCCAAGAAAATTATCGATCGGCATTGGATAAACTGAACCCGGATGGTATTTATTGCCAGTGGTTCCATGCCTATCAGATGTCGAAAGAGGATTACGTGATGATCATGAATACCTTTGCCTCGGTATTTCCTCAAGTGAATCTCTTCAAAGTAGGCGGAAGCGATTATTTTATGTTGGGAAGCAAAAAAAAGATCAGTTTTGACTATCAAAAAATGATGCAGCTGATCGAAAGCAATTCTTATATCAAGACGGACCTGAAATATTTCTCAGAACACGCAGAGAATTTTATTCTCGGTGCTTTTTTATTATCCGACCGAGATTTGCGGATGGCACTTTCAAAGGAAAGGCCTCATTTTAATACGGATGACCATCTTGCTTTGGAATACAATGCGCCGAAATATCTTTATAAAGCGACCACCGCGGAGATAAGTCAGTGGTTGTACTCCATCCATCGGCAGGATTTATTTCCTTATTTTTATGATGGAGACAAAGAGAAAATTTTAAACGATCCTGCACTATGGAATATATTCTACATTGACGGAATTAACGCGCTTCAGGCAAAAAATTATGACGACGCCCTCTCTTATTTAAAAGAAGCCATGCGTTTAAATCCCGATGAACTGAGGATCAAATATGTGCTTGGAAGGGTTTGTGAGGCTAAGAAGCAATACAGCGAGGCGATGAAATATTATCAGATGCTGGAAGGGACCAAAGCGTGGGGCGTGGCTGTCAAAAGCGCGATTCAACGAGCAAAGATAAGAGAAGCGATGGATAAAAACCCAATCTTGAATCGGGACGTTAAATTGCATAATCTGATCGCAGGTCTCAGTTTTTCTATGGGAGACATGGAAGAAACTCTTCGATCGATGAACATTGCGATTAATCTGGATCCCAACCTTCCGGAGAATTATGGTAACCTCGCGATGTTTTGTTTTCGCAATGGCTATGAAACCGAGGGAGTGGCCCTGTTAAAAAAAGGAGAGCGTTTGAATCCCAACGACCCATCGGTTATAAGGGCTCGAAAAATATTTGAAAATATGTCCAAAAATAGGGGAATTCAATGGAAACTTAGAGAAGGGGTCCGATATCTTTCGTTGAAGGATTTCTTGCAAGCGAAACGTTGCTTTGACAACGTGATCAGCGAAGATCCCGGGAATTATTTGGCGTATATTTTTTTGGCGGATAGTGAAGCGGGCTTGGGCTTGAAAGAAGCCGCGGAAAGGCATCGTGCAAAGGCGGTCGAATTACGTCAGAAGTATGAATCTGAAAAAAAAGCGTCTGAAAAAATCCAAGAAGTAAAAAAAGACGCAGCCAATTGATCCAAAAGAGCGAAGATCATCTTTTTGTGTTAAAATGCTCTGATTAGAGGACAATTTGATGAGTGACAAAGTTCCGATGAGCCGCGAAGGCTACGATAAACTGGTCAAAGAACTGGAATATTTTAAAACCACGAAGCGCCGTGAGATCGCGGATGATATCGCGCAGGCAAGGGCATTTGGCGATTTGAAGGAAAACGCTGAGTACGATGCCGCCAAGAACAGTCAGGCGATGAACGAGAGGCGTATCGCTGACGCTGAAGATAAGCTGGCCCGTGTCCAGCTCATCGACGATACGAAGATCCCCAAGGACCAAGTCTTCATCGGCGCGACAGTTCTGTTAAAGGATCTGAAAAACAACGACGAATTCAGCTACTCGATTGTTCCTCAGGACGAGGCCAATTTTGATGAAGGGAAGATCTCGGTCACCTCGCCGATCGCAAAGGGGCTTCTCGGCCTTAAGGTAGGGGATACCACGGAAATTAAAATTCCCGCCGGTACATTAAAATACAAAGTCTTAAAAATCACCCGTTAGTGGTTTAAAATCTTCAATAATCTTCCGCATCTCAGCGGCGCTCTTACAAACATTCACCGCGGTCCTAAAATCATTCACGCCGGGGATATTTTTAAAATACCAACACGCGATGCGGCGCATGTGAAGCACCGCGATTTTTTCTTCGCGCGTCCTGAGCTCAAGCTCAAAATGTTTTAGGAGTGCTTTTTTTCTCTCCTCGAAAGATGGTTCCGCTAATTCCCCATGCCCCTGAAGGACGCTTTCCAGGTTTTTAAAGATCCAAGGGTTACCTAAGCCTCCGCGGCCGATCATGATGCCATCCACGCCCGCCGTTTTCCTCATCCGTACGGCATCATTTCCCGTGAGAACATCGCCGTTGCCGATGACGGGAATCCGTACGGCTTCTTTCACTCTCCGGATTGCGTCATAGTCAGCGGATCCTGAATAGCCTTGGACGCGGGTGCGGCCATGGACCGTGATTGCGCTGATGCCGCACTCTTCGGCGATCTTAGCGATCGTGGCGGCCTCTTGCCCGGAGGCATCAGCCACTCCAAGACGCATCTTAACGGTGACGGGAATCTTTTTGATGGCCTTGACGACCGCGTTGAAAATGGCGCGTGCCTCGTGAGGCCTGCTCAACAACGCGGAGCCGGCGCCTTGACCCGCTATTTTTGGCACCGGACATCCAAAATTAATGTCTAGAAGATCGTAACCTAAGCCTTCGGTGATCTTAGCGGCTTCGCCCATGGCTTCGGGACGGCATCCGACGATCTGGGCACCGAGCGGCTTATCTTCAGGCACAGTTTTCATCAGTTCTTCAGCGCCCTGGTTTCCACGCGTCAATGATTCGGCGGAGACCATCTCGAGAAAACAAAACTCCATCCCGTAGGAGCGGGAAAGAAGCCGGTAGGCCAGGTCTGTACATCCCGCCATGGGGGATTGGATCACGTCGCTTTTTAACGTGAGTGTCTTAAGCTGTAACATAGTGCGGGTATTGTAGCATAGATTGGACTTGACTTCAGAGTGCGCTGTGGTAAAATTTGCATCCGAGTAAATCAAGATTCGCATGAGAAATGAACCTCCGGCTTTGCAATCAAACACGGGCCGGGGGTTTTCTTTTGAAAGTTCGTTTATAAAGGCATGAAAAATGAGTAAGGCAACGACACTCCAGAAAAATATCCGAAATATCGCGATCATCGCGCACGTCGACCACGGTAAGACGACGCTCGTGGACGCGATCCTGCGCCAGACACGCGCACACCGTAATATTACCGAAATGGGCCAGTGTATCATGGACTCGATGGATCTTGAGCGCGAGAGAGGCATTACGATCCGCGCGAAGAACGCGAGCGTGAGTTATAAAGATATTAAAATCAATATCGTGGACACGCCCGGCCACGCGGATTTCGGCGGCGAGGTGGAACGCACGCTTCGCATGGTGGACGGCGTCCTCTTGGTCGTGGATGCCAAGGATGGCCCGATGCCGCAGACGCGATTTGTATTGAGAAAAGCTTTGGAGCTTGGGCTTCGCGCGGTTGTCGTGATCAACAAAATAGACCGCCCCGATTCCCAGATCGAAGAAGTGGTCAACCGCACGTTTGATCTTTTCTGCGAGCTGAACGCCAATGAGGAACAGCTTGATTTCCCGATTGTGTACACGTCGGCGCTGCAGGGTACCGCGACACTGGATATGAAACATCCTTCCGATAATATTCATTCGTTGTTGGACGTGATCCTTGAAAAAGTTCCCGCGCCGACCGTCAGGCCCAACGACCCGCTGCAGATTTTAGTTTTAGCGCTGCTACAGGATGCCTATATCGGAAAGATGGGGATTGGTAAAATTTTGGGCGGGTCTTTAAAAAAGGGCGAGACAGCCGCGTTGATCCGCCGCGACGGCCAACAGGTCAACGCGAAAGTGACAAGTATTTTAACTTATCAGGGTCTGGACCGCGTGGAAGTGGAAAGCGCAGAAGCCGGAGATATCGTGGCCGTCGCGGGATTTGAAGACATTGGGATAGGTGAGACGATCACGGACCCCAATAAGCCGACGCCGTTGCCGCCTCTGACGATCGATGAGCCGACGGTTCAGATGACGTTCGGCGTCAACACAGGCCCATTTGCCGGACGTGAGGGAAAATATGTGACATCGCGCGTGATCCGCGACCGCCTGTTCCGTGAACTTGAAACCAATGTCTCGCTACGCGTCGCCGAAACCGACAGCGCGGATACTTTTTTAGTCTCGGGCCGCGGAGAACTTCATTTAGCGATCCTGATCGAACAGATGCGCCGCGAAGGCTATGAGCTTCAGGCTTCCCAGCCAAAAGTGATCCTTCACGAAAAAGACGGCGTGAAACTCGAGCCTTTTGAATTTTTGATCGTGGATCTGCCGGCACAGTATCAGGGAGCCGTGATCGAGGAGATCGGCCGGCGGAAAGGCGCTTTAAAAAATATGCTCCAGACGCCCACCGGAGAACTGCATCTGGAGTATCAAATTTCCACGCGCGGCGTGATCGGACTCAAAGGCGCTTTGATGACTAAAACACGCGGCACCGCGGTGATGCACCACGTTTTTGAGGAATACAAGCCAACTATCGACCAGGACTTCAATAGCGCGCCGCATGGGTCGTTGATCGCCAGCGAATCCGGTTTGTCGAACGCCTATGGCTTATGTAATGCCCAGGAACGCGGCGATCTTTTTATCGGCGCCGGTGTTGATGTTTACCAGGGCATGATCATCGGGGAAAACGCACGCGGCGAGGATCTAGATCTCAGTCCCTGCAAGACAAAAAAATTAAGCAATATGCGTTCTTCGGGCTCCGATGAGGCGTTAGTTCTCACACCCCCGCGGGAAATGAATTTAGAACTGGCCATTGAATACATCGGCCCCGATGAGCTGGTGGAAGTAACTCCTAAGACGATACGTCTTCGTAAAAGAGAGTTGGATCCGCTGGTCCGAAAACGTCTCAAGCGACAGGCAGATTAAAAACCCCAATTTTTTGAAGTAATTTTATGAATCCAGAAAATCCATCCAAGGGTGAACGGTTACAAGTAATTCTCGCTCGTTTCGGCATCGCGAGCCGCCGCGGCGTGGTGTCATTGATTGAATCAGGCAAGGTCACCGTCAACGGCAAAGCGGTTCTCGAGAAAGGTTTCAGGCTTAACGCGTCATCTGATAAGATCGCGGTGGACGGTAAAGATATTTCCATTGAAATTCCGCAGGAAAAAAGATACTTCATTTTTAATAAACCCAAAGGGGTCATGACGACGCTTCAAGACCCGAACGCCGAGCGCACGGTCGCCGATTTTTTTAAAGATGTCTCAGCGCGTGTTTTTCCGGTCGGCAGGCTCGATCGTGATACGACCGGACTTTTGATCATGACCAATGACGGGGATCTTGCGTTTCGATTGACGCATCCGAAGTTCGGCGTTAAGAAAAGATACCGCGCGAGAGTAGCGGGCGTTGTCACGGAAGAAAAAGTGAAGCGCCTCGAGAAGGGGATAGACCTGGAGGAAGGACGAACGGCCCCGTGCGTGATAGAGATCGACGCCAAAAATCCCCAAGAGACCATCCTTTATGTGACGCTTCACGAGGGCAAAAAGCGGCAGATCCGCCGGATTTTTGAAAGGGTTGGCCACAGGGTTGTCGAGCTTGAGCGTCTGAGCTATGGGCCTATTTCCTTGGGAGATCTAAGATTCGGAGAAAAAAGAGAGCTCAAAACTCACGAAGTGAAGCAGCTTGAACAAGCCACCGGAATCCTAAAAGCAATCAAATAATCAGTCAATAGAAATAGTAAAAAGCGCTGCTCATTGCGATATTCTTGCTTTGAGCAGCGCTTTGTTTTATTAAGGGTTCGGAAGCAGTTTGTTCGGTTTAAACGATTTCGCGGATACGAGCCGCTTTCTCTCGAGGGAGCATACTGTTGCAGTGACCGAGAGAGAAACGCGAGCAATGCCGCGAAGGTGAATATAAACTGCTGACGACTACCCAGGACTTCTTCTCTGATCTTCCAACAAGTCCTGGATCTCAAAGCTGGCCGCCCCGAACTCCTTGGCCACGGTGATGATTTCCGGGCACAGTTCATACTGCTGCTTCAGCAACGCTTCTTTTAAGTACAGAAGCGCCGTGAGCTTGATCGGATGTTTCATTGTCAGCCTCCTTTTCTGTTGCCCAGGGTATTCAATGGTTCTTATCATGGTTTTCCTCCGTTTTAACAGATCCCTAAAAGCAAAAAACCCATCACCTCGAAAGGTAATGGGTTTTGAGAAAATTTTGGGATCTACTGTGTTTAGCTCTTCAAATCTCCTTGCAACCCATCCCCGGTGCGCTTTGACATGCGATAATGACAAAGCACAAAACAACCCTTCCATACGGTTTTGGCCGTAAGACGGGCGGGTGATGCGTTGTGAATTAGATTTTGGCTGAACATTTTAAATTTCCAACTAGCCGAATTATAACCTAAAACTTCCTGGTTTTCAAGGAAAATATTTTTTTAATCCATTCCAAGCCTTCCAAGCCTCCCGGAACTCCTCGCCTGGCCGTACATCCAATAGAAGAACAGCCCCGCCAATACGAAATAGATCAGGTTCAGCCCGAGTCCGATAAAAAAGTAACTGGTTGGCATGTGGCCGGTTTGGATGACGGCGCGCATGCCCTCAAAGACGTAGGTGCTGGGAAGCGCTTTGGAAATTACCTGTAACCACGGCGGAAGAACGGAGAGAGGATAAAAAATCGCCGAAAGAGGCTGGATTAAAAAAGGCACTCCCCAGATAAGAGCCTCAGCCGCGTGACCCCAACGGATCACAAGGGATGAGGTGAAAATGCCCAAGGCCCATCCGAATAGCAGCAGATTGAATATCAATGGAATGAGAGCCAGCTGAAGATTGCCGACCAGATTAAAGTGATAAAGGAAAAAGGATATCGTGGCAAGTATCAATGTGATAAGACAAGTCTTCATCATACCGTAAAGAGCAGCGGAAGCGATCCACTCCCAAATCTTCAATGGGGAGATTAAAAGGTTCACGATGTTTTGTGTCCAGATATCTTCGATGAATGAGATGCTGACCCCTTGCTGGCTGCGGTAAAGAATGTCCCAAAAGATCATCGCATTGATCAGTGACATCGCGATCTTGGAAAGCGTGCCCCCAGAGACACTTTGGATATAGACGGAGACGAAACCCCATACGAAAAGTTCCATGACCGGCCAAAAAATGATCTCAAAGGTCCTCGGCAGGCTTCGTTTATGAAGGAACAGATACCTTAAGATCATCGCGCGGATGCGGCGGAACGATTCAGACATTTTTTTTACCCAAGATCAAATCGCCGCTTCTGACGATCTTGATGAAAACCTGCTCGAGCGTATTGGTCTCAAAGTTTTTCATGATTGCCTCGGGAGTGCCCTCGGCGATGGTCCGGCCTTCATGTATGAAAAGGACGCGGTCGCAGATCTCTTCCACCTCGGGCATATTGTGCGATGTATAGAGAATCCCGATATTTTTTTCTTTTTGGATTTTTTTCAAAGTTTTCCTGACCGTGTCGGCCATCTCAGGGTCGAGGCTCGCGGTGGGTTCGTCGAGCAATAGAACTACCGGATCGTTCAACAGCGCTTTGCAGAGGTTCAACCTTGTCTTTTCGCCGGAGGACAAGGCGCCGGTGATCCTGTTTTTTAAATCGGCGATGTCAAAAAGCTCGAGCAGCGTGTCTATCTTTTGCTTAAACTTTTTTACGCCGTAAATCTTTGAAAAAATCAAAAGATTTTCTGAGACCTTGAGGTTCGAGGGGAGCTGCACGTACGCCGAAGAGAAATTAAGACGCTGAGAAATCTTCTGGCGGTTTTTGAGCGGAGAAAGGCCGAACACGGAGACTTCTCCCGAGGTGGGGGTGAGAAGTCCTAGTAAAATGTGGATCGCGGTGGTCTTTCCGGCGCCATTGGGCCCCAAAAGGCCTAAAATTTCTCCTTGGCTCAGCGTAAAAGACAGATGATCAAGCGCTTTTGTTCCCGGATAATTCTTGCAAAGGTTTTTAGCGATCACGGAGGCGTGATCTTGAGGTACTGGTTGAATCAACATAAAATGATTTTCGCATAAAAGTTTGGGAGCGTCCATGGAATCCTTTTTTGTTGCACTATATCTATCCGTGCGTATAATCATTTTGATAATTATTAAAAGGAGAACGCATGAGCAAGAACACTTATAAAATATCGGTTTTTCTGATGGCCGCTTTATTTTTCATCGCAGGGTGTGCGACAACCCGAGCGCGTAAATCCGAGCCTATCGCGGATCAAAACGCTCAAATCGCCGATCTGCAAAAGCAGCTCCAGGAAAAAGATCAAGAGATCCAGGACCTCCAGGTCGAACTCACGAGCGGCAGTGGCAATTTCACGTCGGCTCATTCCAAAGCCGGTAAATCTTCCTTGATCCGCGTGCCTGGCGTGTCGGTCACGGATGTGCAGAGTGCATTAGTGCGTGCCGGTTTTGACCCTGGCCCGGTGGATGGCCATGCGGGGAAGAAGACGACAAAGGCGATCAAGGCATTTCAAAATGCGCGCAGCCTCGCTGCGGATGGGGTCGTAGGGGAAAAGACCTGGAATCTTCTTAAATAAAGGCGGCCAGTGGCGGGTTTTTAATAACTTTTATGTTTATCCACATGGTGCTTTTCAGGATCAAAAAAAAGAATGTGCCCGTTTATTTGAGGGATTGCAGGCTGTGGGCACGTGAGGCCAAAAGGCACGCAGGTTTTGTGGGTTATCAGACGTTGTTTCGCACCAATGCAAAAAATCAGTACGCCTCGTTCTATATGTGGAAAAAAGAAGCGGTCCATCATCGTTTCATGAAAAAGCACCATGACCGCCTGGTCTCGCTGTCGCATTGCCCCGTAGACGTTGTCGGGTATTACAACTTTGCCTCACATTCATGATCTTTATGATTTTGTTGTGTCCGTTTTTATTGTCCATCGCGATAAGGTTCTCCTGATCTATCATAAGTATTATAACGAGTGGCTGCCGATCGGGGGCCATATTGAACTCGATGAAGACCCTGAAGAGGCGCTTTATCGCGTGAAGCTTCATACGCGTGAACATCGCGAATTTCGATGGCTTAGTAAACGAGAACTTAAAGACCCCGCCCTCAAACTGACGCGCTCGATTTATTTTTACTGCCTCGAAGCGCTTAAAAAAGCCGCTGAATTTCATGCCTAACTTGACCCAGCCCCGACCCTCCGCCACTGTTTTATTTCTCACGATCCTTTTTATCAGCGCCGCTTTATTTTTTTTCAGATTAGGCGACCGGAGTTTCCGGAATCCGGATGAGGGTCGGTACGCCGAAATCGCTCGGGAAATGGTCGTGAGCGGAAACTGGATTGAACCGAAAATTTATGGCGTGGATTACTTAAAAAAGCCTGCCCTTTTTTATTGGCTCACCGCTTTTTTCTTTAAAGTCTTCGGCTTCAATGAATGGGCGGGACGATCGGTCCCAGCTCTTTTCGGCCTTTTGGGGGTTCTTACGACTTTTTGGTTTGCGCGGAAAATCTTGAATGAAAAAGCCGCTTTTTTATCCAGTCTCGTTCTTACGTCCAATTTTTGGTATCTGGAGGTAGGCCGTTACCTTGTGATAGACGCGGTGTTTGCCTTTTTTACGGTGTCGGGACTCTACTGTTTCTATATCGCGGCTCATTCGCAGAAGCGCAAACTTTTTTACTACTTTTTATTCTACGTTTGCGTCGCCTTGTCTTTTTTAGCCAAGGGGGTTTTGGGTGTGATTTTACCGGGCATTTCGATCGCGCTTTATCTCTGGCTGACAAAAAAAATGAGCGCCGTGCTCCGGGAAATGCGATTGGAGCTTGGGGTGCTAATTTTTTCATTGATCGCACTCCCGTGGTTTGTGATCATTTCGTTGAAAGAACCTGAATTTTTAAAACTTTTTTTTCTGCACGAGAATTTCTCGCGTTTTGCCTCGGTTGCTTTTGAACATCAGGAAGCGTGGTATTTTTACCTTATTTTAACCCCAGTTATCTTGATCCCTTGGTCCCTGTTCTGGAAACCTCTGGCTCGATCCATGCCGTGGTCTGACACGACGACGGATCCATGGAAGGACCAGAAAATTTTTGTTCTAACGACAAGCCTCAGCATGGTCCTATTTTTCTCTCTCTCAAGGGCAAAATTATTGACTTACATCCTGCCCAGCGTCCCCTTTTTTTCAATCTTCATAGGAGGCGCGTGGGCGCAATGGCAAGAGTCACCGCGTAAAAAAGAAGCGGAATTCAGCTGGAAAGAATATGTCCCCGTTCTTTTATTGATCTTCCTGGGATTAGCGGCGATACTTGCGATTCCGAAAGTAATCGCACGTTTTGGCCAGGAGTTGCCCGCGGGAGTTGGAATTTATTTCCAGTGGATGGGCGCCGCGGTGCTTGTCGGAGGCGTCACGGTGTTAGGGGTACTCAGGCGCCGCAACATCACGCATTTATTCTATGCGCTGGTTTTCACGATGGTTTTATTTTCACTGGCTTTTACGTTTGCGATGGAGCGGATGAATGATGATTACACCACTAGGCATTTTGCTTTGAGCTTAAAACCAAAGTTGCGGCCCGGCGACCGTGTGTTTATTTATGATCACCCGGGCGCGATGTATGAATTTGGATTTTATTTGAACGCTCCGGTGACATTGGTGGGCCTTGAAGGTGAGCTTGAGCTTTCACGGCAGGATCCAGAGAACCGGAAGGCTACCGTGACGCAGGAACAGTTTAAAGAAATGCTTAAAAATAAGGAAAAAATTTATTGTCTCGCCAGAAAATCTGATTTCCTCGAGATGGAGCAAAATTTGGGAAAGAATCTCGTGGTGATCCAAGAGGATAGAAGAAAGGTCCTTTTTTCGACATGATCGCAACGATTACGTTGAACCCTTCAATTGATCAGCATATTATTGTGAGGAACCTCGTCAAAGACGACGCGAACCGCGCGGAGGCGGTTTTTCGCTATCCGGGTGGCAAAGGTGTCAATGTATCAAAAGTCGTCCGTGAGTTGGGTGGTAATACCCGTGCATTCGCCCTGATAGGCGGATTTCCAGGCGAACTTTGGAAAGAGCTAGTCGCTAAATTAGATACCCCGTATTTTACCATGCCGATCCGAGGGGATGTCCGCATCAATACCATTCTAACGGATTTGAAAGATAAATCCCAAACTCGCATCAGCGCGCCCGGCCCGAAAGTTTCAGAAAAAGAAATTCACCGATTTTTAGAAAAACTCCTCTCCGTGCGGCCCAAACCTTCTTTTTGGGTGCTCGGCGGCAGCCTTTCTCTTGGCATGAAACATTCCACATACCGGCGATTGGTACTGGCCCTTCAGAAAAAGGGCGTGCCCTGCGTTCTGGATACCGATAATGAAGCCTTGAGGCTCGGCGTGCAGGCCAAACCTTTTATGATCAAGCCCAATGAATATGAGATGGAACGTTTGATGGGCCGTCCGCTGAAAAGCATCGGTGATTATTTAAATACCGCACGATCGCTGGTGAGTCGGGGAGTACGGATCGTGATCGTTTCCTTGGGCGCGCGAGGCGCGCTGTTTATCACGGACAAGGAGGCCTTTCATGTATCGACTCCGGAAGTTGCCTTGAAAAGTAAAGTCGGCGCCGGAGATTCGTTGATTGGAGGTTTTTTATTAGGGCTGCGCAAAAAACTCAGCTTCAAAGAAGCCGCTCGGCTCGGCGTTGCGGCCAGCACGTCCGCTGTGATCCGTGAGGCGCCGCGTCTGTGCCTTCGAAGCGACATCGCGGGGCTTCTTCGGCGTATTGCGATTAGGGATTTATAGGGGTATAATGAGCCTTTCAGATAAGGGGGATTTTATGTCTGTTATGGAAAATGAAAAAATACAAGTAGGTCAAAAGGTTCAGGATTTTCAGTCCCAGGCGCTTCTAGCCGACGGCAGTTTTAAGGAACTTAAGCTGGCGGATTATAAAGGAAAATGGGTGGTGATCTTTTTTTATCCGCTTGATTTTACCTTCGTTTGTCCTACCGAGATTCAAAGCTTCAACAAGAACTATGAGGAATTTAAGAAGCTGGGCGCGGAAGTCATCGCGTCAAGCACCGACAGCGTCTATTCCCACAAGGCATGGGTAGATAACGGGCTTGGAAAGGTGAAATTCCCGATATTGGGAGACACCAACCATAGAGTTTCCAGGAACTTCAACGTGCTTTTGGAAGATAAGGGCATCGCGCTGCGCGGCACTTTCATCATTGATCCAAGCGGGATCCTAAGATCCGCCGTCATCAATGACCTTCCGGTGGGACGAAGCGTCGATGAGACGCTAAGGACTCTCCAAGCGCTCCAAACCGGCAAATTGACCGGTTGCGGTTGGAAACCCGGCGAGAAGACGCTCAATTAAAAGAAAACTCGCTCTTCAAATTATCCGCACGCTCCGAGAAAAAGGCTACGAGGCCTTTTTTGTCGGCGGCTGCGTGCGTGACCTTCTGCTTAAAAAAAATCCTAAAGATTTTGATGTGGCAACGAATGCCACGCCAAAGGATGTGAGCTCGCTTTTTCCGAAAACAGTTGCTGTCGGCGCAAAGTTCGGCGTGATGATCGTTATTTTATATGGTAAAAATTTTGAAGTCGCGACGTTCCGCGCCGATAAAGGTTATCAGGACGGCCGTCATCCGACGGGGGTGCGTTTCACGGACGCCAAAGAAGACGCGCGGCGCCGTGATTTTACGGTGAACGGCCTTTTTTATGATCCGGTCAAGCGCCGTGTTATCGATTGGGTCAATGGTGAGAAGGATCTCAAGAAAAAAATTATCCGCGCGATCGGCGACCCAAAAAAACGTTTCACCGAGGACAAACTGCGCCTGCTGAGGGCTGTCCGGTTCGCGAGCGTCTTGGGATTTAAAATAGAGCCAAAAACATTTTCAGCCGTCAAAAAACTCGCGCCCAAGATCCATGAAGTAAGTCAAGAACGTGTCCGCGACGAGCTCGTCAAGATGTTCACCGGACCTGATCCCGGCCTGGCGCTTTCGCTGTTGGATCAAACGGGTCTTTTAAAGGAAGTGCTTCCTGAAGTGCATCGGATGAAGGGCGTCCAACAGCCTAAGGCCTATCATCCCGAAGGCGATGTCTTTATCCACACAAAACTCTTGATGAAACAATTGGAAAATCCTTCAGTGGTTCTCGCTTTCGGTTGTTTATTGCACGATGTCGGAAAACCCGACACTTATAAACGCCGCGACCGGATCCGGTTCAACGGACATGACCGTGTGGGCGCGCAAATGAGCGAAAAGATCCTCGAACGGCTGCGGTTTTCCAATGACTTGAAAGAAAAGATCGTTGCGTGTGTGGAAGGCCATATGCGCTTTAAGGATGTGCGTCAGATGAAGGAAAGTACCTTGAAGCGGTTCCTTCAGCGCGAGACTTTTGACACGGAGTTGGAACAGCACCGCATCGATTGCCTGGCGAGTCACGGAGATTTGACGAACTGGCGTTTTCTCAGAAAAAAAATAAAGTGTTTAAGCCGCGAACAGATCAAACCTGCGCCGCTTTTAAGTGGAAAAGATCTGTTGGGGCTGGGTTATGCGGAAGGGCCGCTCATTGGAAAGATATTGAGGGCCGTCGAAGAGTCACAGCTTGAGGGAAATTTGAGCGATAAAGACGACGCGCTGCGATGGGTCAAAGAAAATTTTTGAAATAATTAATTGGGAAGAGAAAAATTCTGATTTTATAAGACTTATTAGAGTTGATTAAAATTAGTTGAAATTTTATAAAAGAATGTGGTAGAGTACTTCCATTGGAGAAAAGGCCCTGGAGGCCCTAATGAGAAAGTTAATTTAACATTGAGGAATGAATTTATGTCAGAAGAAAAAAGACCACAACGCACGCAGATCATGACGTTGAAAGAAGTGGCCAAGTATTTAGGCGTCCACACCATGACCGTGTATCGCTTGTTGAAAGAAAAAAAACTCCCGGGTTTCAAAGTGGGCGGGCAGTGGCGTACGAAAAAAGAAGTGTTAGACAACTTCTTACTTAAGGAAATCGATAGAAGTCCCTCCGAAACAAAAAAGAAGTAGTTCTCGCAGGTTCACGCCGATGGATGGCGGTACGGTTTTGACCAGATCAAAAAGAACGCATCAGATCGCGGCGGTTTTGTGGGTGACACTAGCCTTGAACTGGCTGGTGGCACTGCTGAAGATCGGGTTTGGCCTCGCCACTCACTGCATGGTGATCGTCGCGGATGGGGCGCATTCATTCTCAGACGGCACCTCCAATATCATCGGACTCGTCGCCATTCATATATCCGGCCATCCTGCGGATGACGACCATCCTTATGGCCATCAGAAATATGAAACATTAGCCTCCACGCTTATTGCCTTTTTGCTTTTCATTGTGTCTTTTGGTATTTTCAAGGAATCCATCGCGGGATTTTTGCACCCCAAAAAACCCGAAGTCAATATCGTGAGTTTCGGCCTGATGGCGTTTACACTGGCCGTCAATTTGTTCGTCGTGTCGTATGAACGAAGGCAGGGTAAGCTCTTGAAGAGCGACCTTTTAATCAGCGACTCCTGGCATACGTTGACCGACGTTTTTGTGACGCTGACCGTTTTTATGGCACTCTTCGGTATTTATTGGAATGTGCCGCACTTGGATTCAATTTTTTCGCTGTTGATCGCGAGCGTGATCGTCGTGACGGCGGTAGGAATTTTGAAACGAAGCTCGGACGTGCTCTGCGACAAGGCGGTTTTGGATGTGGCTGGCATTGAAAAAATCGTGCGCGCCGTCAACGGCGTCCGCGACTGCCATGAGATCCGGACGCGCGGCCGCATCGACGCCGTCTATGTCGATCTTCATGTTTTGGTCGACAATGAAATGTCCGTGGCGGATTCTCACCGATTGGCGAATAAGATAGAGAATGATATCAAAAAAGAAACGCCCGGCGTTCACGATGTGGTGGTCCATATAGAACCGGTTTCGCATGAGCATTGAGTTTTTTTGGGGCGTTTGGGGGGGGAGGATGAAAAAAAATAAACTGTTGGTCATCGATGATGATCTGGAATTTTCCGGCATGATCTCAAATTATTTTGGATCTCATGGCTATGAGGTCGCCACCGCGGAGACGATGGATCACGCGATTAAAATTTATAGGAAACAGAGAGCGAAAGTGGTCTTGCTTGATTTTAATATGCCGCTCGTGACCGGAGAGAGATTGTTGCCGGTGCTTCAAGAAATCAATCCCGATGTACGGGCGATTGTCGTGACCGGCTGTATCGGGGAACAGGTGGAAGAAAAATTTAAAGGCCTCGGCTATTTTGCTTACTTTGAGAAAGGCGGCATGTCGTTGGAGGGTCTCAAACAAAAAGTCGAAGAAGCCCTGAATTATTGAGCAGGAATTCTTGCCAATAAATTGGCCCAGTGGTAAACTCATAAAAAATACGTCATGATGAAAGGATTTTTACCGATGAATAAAATAATCAAAATCGTGATCTTAGTTGTCGCTATTTTTATCGGCCTCAGTGTTGTTAAGAATGGATTCACGCAAGCGGTTTTAGGCGGTGCCTTGTCGAAAGCGGCGCATGTGCCGGTCCATATTGGGAGCACTCACGTTCAGCTAATTTCGACAACGATAGACCTTAAGAATATTAAGATTGAGAATCCCAGCTCTTTTCCTGAAAAAATAATGCTGGATGCCCCTGAGGTTTATATCAGTTTTGACCTTCCGGGCTTATTCAAAGGAGTTACGCATTTTCGAGAAGTGAAACTAAATTTGAAAGAGATTGTGGTTATTAAAAACGCTAATGGCGAAGTCAATATAAACGCTTTAAAACCTACCCAAAAGGAAAAGGGGACAGAACCGGCCAAAGCGCAGGGCCAGGCGCCGAAGCTTCAAATCGATAAACTATCACTGACCGTCGGCAGGGTGGTTTATAAGGATTATAGCCAGGGTGGCGCGCCCAAGGTCCAGGTTTTTGATATCAATATCCAAGACCGGCAATATGCCAATATTGATAATGTCCAGGCAGTGGTAAGTCTTATCATGTTTGAGGCGCTCACGCGTACGAGTCTTTCGAGGTTAGCGGACCTCGATCTCGACGTTTTTAAGGATGGAGCTAGCGGTGTCTTGACCCATGGGCTTGGCTTGGCAGGCGGTGTGGCAGGTCAGGCTGAAGATACCGCCAAAGGCATCCTCAGTTTCTTAAAATAATCAGAAAATAACCTCTTTCCAGTAAATTCTAACCGGTTATTCAACAATTACTTAGGGCACTTTTTTTGGTCATTTTTTAAATAATATTGATAAAGATTACTTAAACAAGTTGACAAATAGTTATTTTTATATTATACTCCCGTTACGCTTGAAAAACACAATAGTTAAGGCGTTACTCTTTCAGCAAAAATAACAGCCTGAAAGAAGGGAAACGGAGAAATAGTATGAATACTAACGGTGCTGAACCAAAGATGAAAGAGCCTGGACGGCCCGAACGTACGCAGATCATGACCACCAAAGAAGTCGCAAAATACCTGGGGGTCCATGAGATGACCGTCTATCGTTGGCTCAAAAAAGGCGTTTTGCCCGGTTGTAAGATCGGCGGAAGGTGGCGCAGCAGGAAGGATCTTTTGGATTCTTACCTTGTGAAGCACATGGAAGAAAAGTAGGTCCCGTAATATTTGAAAATTATTTTCCTATGCTTGAAGAATGGCTGATCGACGGTTATAATCTTCTCCACAGCGCGGCGCCTCAAGGAAATAGAAAACAAGGCCTTTCCCGTGAAGCGCTGTTTGAGTTTCTAGCAAGTTTTGCTTCCTCTGAGCAGCGAAAAGTCCTCATGATCCTGGACGGCCAGGGCGATGACCGCGAGTTTGGGGCACATCAAACAAAAAACTTTGCGATCATTTATTCGCAAACCCTGAGCGCAGATTCCGTGATTGAAAGAATATTGTGCGAGAAAAAAGGCGCGGCGCTGTTCATGGTGGTCACGAAAGACCGCGCCGTATGTCAAATGGCGCGAGGGCTTGGAGCGCGGGTGATGGAGCCGGAAAAATTTATGGCATTACTCAGCGCCGGCAGAAAAGAAAATGACCGAATTCTCTTCAGCGAAAAAGTAAAATCCCATGGATTCAGCCGGCCGTTCGAAGAAAAACTAAAAAATTTAAACATCAAAATTGATCCCCAGCCTAAAAAATCACCTAAGAATCAAACCAAAAAGTAATCTCCGGCCAGGCCATCCCTGGATCTATCGCAGTCAAATCGAAGAATCGAAAGAACTGATAACACCAGGGTCTTTGGTGAGGGTCAGTTTGCCTGGCGGCCGGTTTTTTGGGATTGGTTATTACAATCCCCGTTCCGAGATAGCGCTAAGGCTTTTGACGCAAAAAGAGGAGCCGATCGATAAGGAATTTTTTAAAAAAAGAATTCAAAATGCGCTCAATTTTAGAAAGCGCATTATTTCAGACACGAATGCATTCCGCCTCGTTTCAAGCGAAGCGGATGGGTTGCCCGGGCTGATCATTGACCGGTATGACGAGGTCCTGGTGGTTCAGTTTTTGACGCTGGGGATGGAGCATTTGAGAGAAGGTGTTCTTCAAACGCTGGATGAAACAGTTCCTTGCCGCGGCATTTATGAACGGAGCGACTCCGGCTCAAGAAAAATAGAGGGTCTCGAGGACAAAGCCGGGTGGCTTCGCCAGGACTGCGCAAGCGAGACAATTATTTTCGAAAAAAATGTGAAATATAAGATCCGGTTTGGCGCCGGTCATAAGACCGGCTTTTATCTGGATCAAAGGGAGAATCGTATTTTTCTTGGGCAACTGGGGATCCAAGGGGAGGTTCTGGACGCGTTTTGTTATACGGGCGGGTTTGGGCTTCATTTGGCATCCGGCGGCTCCAAGGTGCTTGCGATCGACAGTCAGAAAGAGGCCCTTTCGCAAGCCAAGGAAAACCGGGAACTGAACGGCATTGACCCCTCCTTATTGGAGTTTCAAGAGGCGAATGTTTTTGACGCGCTGAAAGCTCTTGAAAAAGAAAGACGAAAATTTAATTTGGTGATTTTGGACCCGCCGTCCTTCGTCAAAAGAAAACAAGCCATTGAAGGCGCACTGTCGGGTACCAAGGAAATCCTGCTCCGTTCGATGAAGATCCTCCACGAGGACGGCCTTTTGGCCGTATTTTCCTGTTCTTATCATATCGATGATAACCTGCTGATGCAGTCGGCCATGAGCGCGGCATGGGATGTCCGGCGAACTCTTAAAGTGCTCAAGTTTTTTAAACAATCAGGGGACCATCCGATCAATCCGTTTATTCCTGAAACCTATTATCTCAAAGGTTTTCTTTTTTCTGTCACGTCCGGCTAACTCCATATGATACAATTATTTTTATGAGAAAAATAATCTTTAGCTTCATTTTAATTCTGATCGCCGCTCCAAGCGCCTATTCTTTTACACTTTCAAACTTTGAAACTCCGGAGAGTTTTATTATCGATGCCGAGGACGGCTCCTATTATGTGTCAAATATCAACGGCGCCCCGGACGCCAAAGATGGGAACGGCTATATTTCAAAAATTCAATCAAACTCAAATATCATCATTCAAAAATTCATTGGCGGGAAGAAAGACGAAGCGTTGCTCCACGCGCCGAAAGGTCTCGTGATCGTCGGGAAGGTCCTCTATGTGACCGATCTCGATACCGTTAAAGGATTTGATAAAGAGACCGGAAAACCGGCGGCGATCTATGATCTGTCGAAGCTCAAGGCAAAATTTTTAAACGATATCACCATCGATGACAAAGGTTTTCTTTATGTGAGCGATACGTTCACGAACCAGATATTCAAGATCAATACCCAGAAAGAGCATGACGTGACGGTATTCAAAGAAGGCAAGGAGCTGGGAGGCCCTAACGGGCTTTTTTTCAATCCCAAGACAAAAAATTTGATGGTCGTGACATTAGTCTCAGGCCAGATCCTCGAAATCGACCGTGTCGGAAAAATACACGTGCTGAAACGCGGTTTGTTGAAGCTGGATGGCATCGATTATGACAATCAGGGCAATCTTTATATCTCAAGTTTCGAAAAAGGCGAAATTTATAGAATTCCTCATATGGGCCGCGGCCCCTTGGAAACGTTTATGTCAGGGCTTATCACTCCGGCCGATATCTCCTGCGATCGAAAGAACAACGAACTCCTGATCCCGTCCTTCAATGGCAATCAGGTGATGACAGTTTCTCTGGATCAAAAGAAACCCGCCTAAAAAATAAAACCAGATTAGATCGTGGCTCAGTACGGATTTAAGGCCGCTGTCGTGATCGCTTGTTGGGCAAACGTGATGAAGGTGTTAGGAAAGATGCCGAGGAACACCAAGGCAAAGAATAAGGCTAGCCCCAAGAGTTTGATCGGCAGAGGCACCAAGAGTGGTGAATTTATTTTTGGTTTTTCAAGGTACGCATGTTTTACAAGAGTCAAATAGTAAAAGAGAGAAACAACGCTATTCAAGACCCCCCAAAGCACCAGAAACCAATGACCCTGGTTCATCGCGGCTGAAAAAAGGATCCATTTTCCGGTAAAGCCGACCAGCGGCGGGATGCCCGCCAAAGATAACAGGCTAAGCAATAAAACGAGCGCCAGAAACGGTGAGCGTTCGGCTAAGCCGTCAAAATGAGAAAGTTGCGGACTATCGTGATGGATGGAGTTGGCGACCATCAACGTGACAAGAAACGCCCCGCTATTCATTAGAATATAAGCCCCCGCGTAAAAAAAACTTGAGGCATAGCCATCAGCGCTTCCGGATAAAAGGCCTACCAGAATGTACCCTGCCTGAGCGATACTGGAATAGGCCAGCAGGCGTTTCACGTCCTGCTGAATCAAGGCGACACAGTTTCCCAGCGTCATCGAAATAAAGGCAATCACTCCCAGCGTGATCACGAGCGGCTGCGTGATTCCCGTGGTCATGAGAACGCGGATCAGGATCGCGACAGCGGCTGCTTTGGAAGCGGTGGCGATAAAAGTAACCGCCGGCGTCGCGGCGTTTTCATAGATATCCGGCGCCCAAAAGTGAGCGGGGAAACTCGAAAGTTTAAAAAGAAACGCGAAAGACACAAGCGCCAACCCTAAAACGAAGGCCGGCTGCGCAGCGAGTGTCACGGCGTTTTGCGCGATTTCAACCAGTGATAAAGTTCCGGAAATGCCCGCGACTAAGCTGAATCCCCAAAGAAATACACCGCTGGTGGCCGCCCCAAAAATGAGGTATTTGACGCTTGCCTCGGCGCTGCGACGGTCCTGCTTCAACGCGGACAAAAGATAAAGCGAGTAAGAGGAAAGCTCGAGTGAAACATAAAGCGTCAGGATATTTACGGCGCTTGTCAGCATCATCATCCCCAGCGCGCTTGTCGTGACGAAAAAGAAATATTCCACTTCTTTTGATTTGGGGATAGAGATCATGTCTCGGGAAAGAAGGACCGTGATGAAGAACGCCAGCGACAACAACCCCTTAAAACCCTGAGATAAACGATCGATCCGATACGTGGAACTGAAAAGATCCCCCGACTGATAGACAGACAGAAATGACCCTGCGAGCAGTGCCACGCCCGCTAAGATCATGAAAGGATAAATAATTTTTAAAATGGTTTCTTTTTTCAATAGCATGATGACCAGGAGGATCACCGAGATCACAGTCAACAGCGTTTCAGGAAGAAACAAAGAAAGACTCATCTTAAGCCCCCAACAATGCTTTGGTCGATACGGAAATCCACTGGATAAACACTTGAGGGAAGATCCCGAAGAACAGCAAGCATCCTACCAACACGGCTCGCGGGATCCATTGGAAAAAACCGATATCAGTCAAATGCGCGGTGGTATGGTTTAAGGGCCCGTAAAATGTTTTTTGAATAGCGGTCAGAACATAATAAGCCGTGATCAACAGCGCGACAATGGAAATGATCCCGATGGCCGGGTAAGTGCTTACCGCGGCAATGGTGACCAAAAGTTCGGCGACGAAGCTGCCCATACCCGGGAGGCCCAAACCGCAAAGTCCCGCAATAATGAAAAAAGCCGATATTCTGGGCGCCTGTTTAGAAAGTCCTCCGAGTTCATCGAGCATGCGCGTATGACAGCCATCATAAATAAATCCGACACACGCAAAGAAAAGGGCGGTCATGATCCCGTGGGAAAACATCTGAAAGACCGCGCCGTTTAAGCCGACCGTCGTCATCGTCGCGATGCCCAAAAGTACAATTCCCATATGGCTGACGCTTGAATAGCCGATGATGTATTTCAGGTCTCTTTGTTGCGTGGCGACCATTGCCCCGTAAACGATATTGCACAAAGCAAGAATAGCGATGAGATACGCCCAGTGTCTTGCGCCTTCCGGTAAAAGATAAACCGCCACGCGCAAGATCCCGTACGCGCCGAGTTTCATCAAAACTCCCGCATGCAGCATGCTGGCCGCCGTCGGCGCCGCCACATGACCATCGGGTGACCAAACGTGGAACGGAAAACAGGCCGCCAAAACGCCGAAGCCGAGGAACAAACCAAGGAATAAAATTTTTTGATCATGCAACGTGAAATGCACATTTTGCTTTAACGTGACGAGATCGAAAGTCCCTGCCCCCGGCAGGCTATAGATATAAAGGAAACCGGCGAACATCAAAGCGCTGCCGAGCAAAAGGTAGAGCGTCAGTTTCATCGCGGCGTATTGCTTGTTCGTCGAGCCCCAAATGACGATCAACAGATACATAGGGATCACGGCGATCTCGTAAAAGAGGAAGAAAAAGAAAAGATTCGTCGTCATGAAAACGCCGAAAACGCCTGAGACGAGGAACAGCATATTCGCGAAGAAATCTTTTACGCGGAAAGTGACCGTCCAGGAAACGAGGATCCCGCAGAAGATCACGATCGAAGTCAGGAGGATCATCGAGAGATTCAGTCCATCGACAGCGTTGGAATAGTTGATGCCGTAGCTTTTGATCCACTCGATATGCTCGACAAACTGAAAGGAAGGATCCGATGGCTTGAAGATCAGGCAAAGATAAACGGACAATACCAAAGTCGCAAAAGACGCGCCTAGCCCGATCACGCGAATCAGCGTCTCATATTTTCGAGGCGTCAGCAGGATCAGAAACAGCCCGATGATCGGGCACAATAAAATCGATGAAAGAATAGGGAACGACGCCATTCAAATGCCTTTTGTCATTTAATGAATCAAATAAAAAACGATGATGACGCCCACGCCTAGCGCCACTGAAATATAGTCTTGAAGCTGCCCATCCTGCAGTTTTGAAACAAGCCGCCCGAGCCGCATGATGCTGTAAGAGGTTTGATTGACCATCAGTCCATTAATGACCGTGCGGTCAAACCAGTTCATCATCGCGGCGATACCGAGCCCAATCTTTTTAACTAAAAATTGATAAGCGTCGTCGACAAAAAATTTTCTTTCCAGCGTTGTTTTTAGGATATTTTTTTCCGATGTTAATTTCACGAGCGCTTTCTCGGGATCTTTGAATTGGAAAAACGCGATGCCTCCTCCCACCGCGATCAAAACCGCCGTCGTGATCAGAAGCTCGATATTCAAATGCGCGTTCTCAACTCCGCCCAACCAATGGAGCAATGAACTATTCATCGGAGACCCGAGATAACCTATGACCAGAGAGATGCTCGCCAGTGAGATAAGCGGCAGTGCCTCGGAGATCTTAAGAACAAAGGAAGGTCCGTGAGTATGGTTGTCATGTTTTTTCGGGGAGATCTTTGAGAATAAGATCACAAGGAGCAGCCGGCTGGAGTAATAAACCGTAAGTAAGCTCACAAAGACCGCCACACCATAGAAGAACAAGTTTCTTTCTTTCAAAGTTTCGAGGATCATATCTTTACTGAAGAATCCTGAAAAGGGCGGGATGCCGCACAATGAAGCCAGGCCTAAGAGCAGCGCCGCGACGGCGAGCGTATGTTTCTTCCCGCCGGCTTGTCCGATTTCCCAGATGTCGTTGGAGTGAAAATGATGAATCAAAGACCCCGCGGTCAGGAATAACAGTGATTTGAAAAACGCGTGAGTCGACAAATGAAACATCCCCGCGACGCTTGAGCCTGCGCCGATCGCCATGACCATAAGACCGAGCTGGCTGATCGTCGAATAAGCCATGATTTTTTTAATGTCGCGTTGAATTGTGGCGAGCGCCGCACCCGTAAAGGCTGTCAGAGAGCCTATGATTAAGACCACTAACAACGTGGTCGCTGACGCGCTGAAAAGACCGAATGCCCGTGTCAGTAAAAAAACGCCCGCGGCCACCATCGTCGCCGAGTGGATCAACGCGCTGACCGGCGTGGGCCCTTCCATCGCGTCCGGCAGCCAGTTGTGAAACGGAAATTGAGCTGATTTTCCCATCACGCCGGTAAATACCAAAAGGCCGAGCACCGTTAAAATTTTTTGAGAAAACGCCTGTTGCAATACCTCGGCCTTTAGATCCAGAAAATTGAGCGTCCCAAAAAGCAGGAAAAGAAGGATCACGCCGAGGTAAAACCCAAGATCTCCAAGCCGGTTGATCACGAACGCTTTCCGCGCGGCTGTGGCGGCTCTGGGCTTTTCGAACCAGAAACCGATCAAGAGGTAGGACGTGAGTCCGACGAGTTCCCAGAATAAAAAGGTTTGGAGCAAATTGTTTGAGAGAACAAGCCCTGTCATTGAAAAAGAAAAGAAGCTCAGGAAGCCGAAATAACGCGGCCGTGAATCATCTTCGTTCATGTAATACACGGAGAAGAGCTGGATAAAAAACGAGATTACAGTGACGAGCCAGATCATCAGGAGATTCAGGCGATCGATCAGAAAACCTACGACGAGCGTGTAATTTTGGATCGACGACCGCGACCACAACGGATGATCGGCGACTTGGAGCCACGGATAAATGAATTGGTTAGGCAGCCCTTCACCGTTCGCGTGACTGAAGAAAAGCTTTGAACTCGCCGTTGCCGCCGCGAGAGCTCCCAACACACCAATAGCAGGCGCCGCTTTTTTAAACGGCGCCGGAAGAATTTGGACCAACAAAAATGCCGTTAACGGCGCGAGCTGTATGATCCAGAGTAGTTTGAGGTCCATTTTGCCTGAATTATCCTTTTAAATCACTGGCCTGTTCAATGTTGATCGAATCTTTTCTTTTATACAGAAGTAAAATGAGACTCAGCGCGATGCAAACCTCTGCCGCCGCCAGCGCGATAATGAACACGACAAATACCTGGCCTACCGCTTTATTTGCTAGGCTAAATTTATTGAAGGCTAAAAAATTGATGCTCGCCGAATTTAGGATCAATTCCAAAGAGATCAGAAGCGCCACGAGGTTCCTTCTGAAAAGAAGCCCGAAAACCCCGATAGAAAAAAGTCCGGCGGAGACGAGCAGATAGCTTTGAAGGGATTGGCTGATCACCCCACCACCCGCTTTCGGCCCAAAGGGCCTTTCATTTTTAGTGGGTGTAACATGCCGATTAAAATGAATCCGCCTTTGACGGAAAAAGCGGGTGGTGGGGTCATACGGAATCCTTGGTGTTTGAGATCACGAGCGCCCCGATGATCGCGACTAAGAGGACCAGCGACACGGCCTCAAACGGAAGCACGCTCTCACCTAAAAACATTTTACCGAGCGCTCGTATCGAATAATCACCTTCGATGGACACTTGGAGCCACTGGGTCATACAAATTGTTTTTATGAGACCAAAAAAAAGAAGCGCCGCGATAGCGAAGGACCTTAAGATCTTTTTAATATCCCTTTTTTCGTGTTGCTGGAACATCGGCCTTGAGAGCATAATCGCGAAGATGATCGCGATCGAGATGGCTCCGATGTAAATAATGACCTCCATGATCGCCAAAAACTCGCTATTGAGATAAATAAAGATCCCGGCGACGCAAAAAAGGCATAGGATCAGCGCCAACGCGTTGTAAAAAACATTTTTTAGCCATACCGCCAACAGCGCGGCTGTCAAAAGAACCACGGCCAATCCTATAAAGACAATATCGGCGATCACCCCACCACCCGCTTTCGGCCCAAAGGGCCTTTCATTTTTAGTGGGCGTAACAGGCTGATTAAAATGAATCCGCCTTTGGCGGAAAAAACGGGTGGTGGGGTCATCATGCTTTGGGAGGCTCCGGGGTTGTAGGAGCGATTGGTTTTGCTGCTGACGTCGGGGCGGTTTGTCCGGGAGCTAACACCGGGATCTTGGTAAGCGGCGTTCCGCGTTTTTCGAAAGGCTCTAAAAGGTCCATGACCAGTTCTTTTTGCGTCATCGAGACCATGTCATAATTGGGATCGTCATGTTTTAGCGCGTCCGTCGGGCAGACATCGATGCAAAGACTGCAAAGGCTGCACAGCATGTAGTTGACTTTAAAATCCGTCAAAACTCTTTTGCCGTCGACCGCGCTTTTTTGAGCCTCGAGTGACATGCAGCGTGAAGGGCAGATCTTGATGCAGGCATTGCAGGCGATGCAAAGGTGATCACTGGTCTTTTCACTGACGACAAAAGCGATAGGACCTTTGAAGCGCTTCATCGGGATGCGTTCTTTGGGATAGATCACGGTGACCGGTTTTTTAAAGGCATAGCGGATCGTGATCCCCATGCCTACGATCAGGCTCCAGGCGCCTTCGATGATTTCTGTGAGATATTTTGTCATTTTATTTGAAGAAGTGCTGGAATTGTATCATACACGCCGTCACGAAAACATTAAGAATCGCGAACGGGATCAGGATTTTCCACGCAAATCCCATCAGCTGGTCGCTTCGGAGCCTTGGAAATGTCCACCGGATCCACATGATGACAAAAACGAGCGCATAAACCTTGATCAAAAACCACGCGAGACCCGGCAATAACGGCCCTCGCCAGCCGCCCAGAAAAAGCGTCGCTGAAATGGCCGATGAGACAAAGATCGCGGTGTATTCTCCCAAAAAGAAAAGCGCGAAACGCATGCCGGAATATTCCGTATGGAACCCGGCGACGAGTTCGGATTCGGCTTCGGGAATGTCGAACGGGGCGCGGTTCGCCTCGGCCAGGCTTGCGCACAAAAATATGAGAAACGCGAGGGGTTGCGTCATGATAAACCAACTGCCTTTCTGCGCGGCGACAAGCCCGGACGTTTGGAGAGTGCCGGCCGCCATCACGACGCCCATGGTTGATAAAAGCAGCGGAATTTCATACGAGATATTCTGCGCCACGGCCCGCATCGATCCCAAAAGCGCGTACTTGTTGTTCGAGGACCAGCCCGCGATAAAGATCCCGATGAAGCTGATATTGGTCAGCGAAAATACGAATAGAAAGCCTACATTCAGATCACGGATGATCCAGTTTTTCCCCAGAGGCATGATCAGGAAAGCCGAAAGGATCGGCGCGAACACGAGCACCGGCGCGAGCCAATAGCCGAACTTATCCACTTCCTTTGGAAATACTAGTTCTTTACTGATCAGTTTGACCGCGTCCGCAATGGTTTGCAGAAGCCCATGGGGACCGACATGTAGTGGACCGCGGCGGAGTTGGATGCGCGCCGAGACTTTTCTCTCCATCCAGACGAGGAAAAGCGCGTTGACCGAGATAAAAAGGACCACGATCGTTCCCCAAAGGATTATTTTTAAGATCTCTTGAATTACAAAAGTGGACGGCATTAGCGGTCGATCTCCGGAAGCACTATGTCGATACTTCCAAGCACCGCGACCACATCGGAGACCAGGCAACCCGGCAGCATGTCGCCGATCGCGTTGAGGTTCGAAAAAGACGGCGTTCGAAGTTTGATCCGGTAAGGGTTGAGCGAGCCGTCGCTCACGAGATAAATGCCGAAAGAACCGCGCGCCGCCTCGACCGCCGAATAATATTCGCCCTTGGGCACATTTTTTGGCAGTTTGCCGAGCGTCACTTCACCGGCCGGTATCTTGTCGATGATCTGAGAAACGATCTTTAAACTTTCTTCCATTTCTTTCGTGCGGATCCAATACCGCGCGAACACATCACCCTCGGCGCGTGTCGGGATATTGAAATCAAGCTCAGGGTAGATCGAATAAGGCTCGTTGCGCCTTAAATCAAACGCAACGCCAGAAGCTCTCAGAGAGGGCCCCGTGACGCCATAGGCCAACGCGCTTTCTTTGGAGATAATCCCGAGTCCTTCGGTACGTTTTCTGAATATAATATTTTTTGTGATCAGCGCGTCATAATCCCGCAGGCGCGCCTTGAATCTGGGAATAAATTCTTTAATGGCGGGAACCATCTCGGGCGGGATATCTTTATCCAAGCCGCCGAACCGGAAATAATCATAGGTCAACCGCTCGCCGGTGGCCATTTCAAGGATATCCAGGATCTTCTCGCGGTCGTCGAAACAATAAAAAAAAGGAGTGAAAGCACCGAGGTCTAAAAGAAAGGTCCCGATCCATAAAAGATGCGACGCGATGCGGTTCAGCTCCGTAGTCAATACGCGGATCGCCTCGACGCGCGGCGGAGGCTGGATCCCCATCGCTTTTTCGACCAATACCGCATAGCCGAAGTTGTAGCTCATCGCGCCCACGTAATCAAGGCGTCCCATATTCGGCCAGCAGCCGACGTAATTTTGGATCTCCATCATTTTTTCATGATGGCGGTGCGAATAGCCGATGATCGGCTGGCCGTCGATGACCCGCTCACCATCCAAATGCAAGAGCACTCTTAAAACTCCGTGCGTACTCGGATGCTGAGGCCCGAGATTCAAATAATAATCTTTGCTGTTTTTTTTGTCCTGCAAGATCACGGTGTCCTTGTATTGGGTGGTGAAACCGTCGGCGTCTTCCTGGATAAGTTTCAGCGATTGGGCGACATCGGCGCCTTTCGGCTCGCCTTTGAAACTTTTTAATAACGGAAATATGTCGGAGCTTTCTGGCAAGAGGATCCTTTTCAGGTTGGGGTGATCGGTGAAGATCGCGCCGAACATGTCATAGACCTCCCGCTCAAACCAGTTCGCGGATTTATAGATCGAGGCAATACTCGGCGCCGTGTTGGTTTCTTTCGGCACCAGGATTTTCACGCAGGACCTTTGTGCCGGGCCCCATTGATTAAAATGGTAAACGATCTCCAAACACTCGGCAAAATCCACCGCCGTCAGCGATTCAAGGAAATAATGCTGTTCGAGATAGCCTTTCGCGACTTCACGGATCTTGGACTGAGGAACGATCGCCTCAAAAAGGACCCCGGAAGCCTTCGGATCTTTCTCGTTAAATTCATCAGGTTTGATAAGTTCCAAAAGCCAATTTTTTATATTTTTTTCAGTCAGCGTTGGCATAAAATCTTAACTCGTTTTTTCCGGAGTTGGCGCTGTCGGGGGTGCCGGTGTGGTGGAAGGAGCCGCGGCAGGTGGGGCGGCCACAGGTTTTCTAAATTCGGCGCGGGAGACCGCGTTTTTGTATTCAGCGGGACGGCTGTCTTGCGAATCCCTGACCGAGGCGGGCGACATAACGCCCTGGGTTTTACCGGAGAGAATTTGTTTTTTCAACTCGAGAATGCCGGCGATCAGCGCTTCAGGCCTTGGCGGACATCCAGGGACATACACATTAACGGGGATGATCTTGTCAATTCCCTCAAGGATCCCGTATTGGCCAGGATATTTGAAAGGCCCGCCGGCCGTGGCGCAGCCGCCGAGCGCGATCACGTATTTTGGCGAAGGCATCTGGTCATACAGCGTTTTAATGCAGGGCACCATTTTTCTTGAAATGGTGCCCGCGACGATCATCAGATCCGCCTGACGGGGAGACGGGCGAAACACGCCGAACCCGAATCGATCCATATCAAAACGCGCGGCGCCGCCCGCCATCAACTCGATCGCGCAGCAGGCGAGACCGAACGTCAAAGGCCAAAGAGAGTTAGCCCGCGCGAGATTCAATACGTCTTCGACCCTGAAAAGATTCGCCAGGCCCGGTACCGAGGACTGGGTATTTAAATAGTTAGGATCTTTGTCGACCGAAAGGATGGGATTTACTTCCATGAGAAAAGTCCTTTTTTCCAGGCGTAGAGGATCGCGAACGACAATAAAGCCAAAAAGAAAGTGATCTCAAACAACGCCGTGAAGCTGGCCATTTCCTTGTAGACCACCAGCACCGGGAAAAGGAACGCCGCTTCTACGTCGAATGCCAGAAAGATCAGCGCAAAAAGGTAGTAATTGACGTCGAATTGTACCCACGCGCCTCCGATGGGCACTTCACCGCTTTCATAGGGATCGCTAGCTCTTGAGCCGCGGCTTCTCGGACTGATCAGAAGAGGGAGAAGGGTGTTGACGACGACAAAACCGATGCCGATTATCAAAAACCCGAGAACATAAGAATAATCCTGCAACAAAGGCATCAAGAACTCCAAACGTTTATCGCAAGAGTATACAAAAAAAGCTCATGCGCGTCAACGGAGTTGGAAAACTCTGAATTTGGTTTCGGGTTATTTTTCGCTGCGCCGCTTGATTTTCCCCGCCGAGGAAAATCTGCACTGCATGATGAGTCTCACGGGTACAAAAACTGGCGTTCCATGGCCGTGAGCCTCATCAAGCCGCTGTTCAAAACAACCCGAAACCAAATCTAAAGTTTTGTTTATCTGTCTCGAGTATTATCTCGAGGTAATACTCGAGACAGAGACATTTATTTTTTGCTTAGTATATTCATAAGTTATTTATATTCAGTATCTTATGAATATTATTTGAGCAAGCTAATATTTGTATTTTGACAGTATAGTCATGTATACTTTTGTTAAGTTATGCGTATCTTAAACATCACGTCTTTTAAGCTTAATTAGAATAGACTATGACTAGAAAACACAAAGCGATCGTAAGGTTTATTTCCTTATTATTGGCTTTTACTTTTGTTTTATCAGAAATTTCCTACGCCGCGCCTCTCGACACCGCGGCGCTCCGCGAAATTCCTCTGCAAGTCATTTCCCGAGACCCCACGCGTTTTGAGGCTCCGGTCGCGTTCACGACATTGAAAGAGATCCACAAGGGCAGTGAAAATACCTTCATCATCCATATCCAGGACGCGCACGCGAATTACAGCGGCCAGCAAAATCTCGCCAACGCGCTTGATGAGATCATGACCCGTTATCATGTGACGCTGGTTTTGGTCGAAGGCGGTACCAAGGACGACACGTTGACGCCGCTTAAGAAGATCGCGCCTCCTGAAGTGTGGAAAAAGGTCGCGAAGAAATTCTTGATCGAGGGCAAGATCACCGGCGACGAATATTTGAACCTGATCTCGGACCACCCGATGAAGATCATGGGCATCGAGAATAAAGAGCTTTATATGACTAGCCTTAAGGCCTACGGCGATCTGGCTGACAAGCGCGAAGCGATCTTGACTTATCTGAAGGAAATTCAGCTGGCGGTGGATAAATTAAAAAGAAAATTGTATCCGAAGGAACTGCTCGAATATGAGAAAACAGGCGATGGGGGGCCGCGTCTGCCCGCCGCAAAGGCGGTTGCCGATGATAAAAATGTCGAAACAAGGTTCAAAAAGCTATTTGAACTGATTGAGTCTGTGAATGTCACGCCACGTCCTACGGACCAGGCTCGCAATGACCTATTAAAAGACTTTCCAAATCTCCAAAAACTTAAAGCAGTCGTGGAAAAAGAAAAATTCATTGATTTTAACGCCGCCAATCTGGAACAGGCCGCTTTGATCGAAGAAATTCAAAAGCGGGGAGGTGTTGAAGAACTAAAAGATTACCTCACGAAACTCAGCCAGATGAAGGACCAGAGAGCCTGCCAATTTGCCTACTTTCAAAACACTTTGAATATTGCAAAGAAAAAGAATGTGTCTTTAGAACAGTATCCGGATCTAACTGCCTACGGCGAATATCTGAAAAGTTTTCAGGAACTGGACTTGGACCAAGTGCTGGATGAATTGGAAAAAGTAGAGGATAAAGTCTATCTTACCGTCATTGCGAATTCCAAACTCCCCCTAACCCCCTCTTTAAATAAAGAGGGGGGAAGCTCGCCAAGCCCCTCAACACTTTTCCCCTCTTTTTTTAAAGAGGGGACTAAGGGGAGTTCAGATATTCGCGACGCCCTCCTCATCCGTTCCATCGACCGCTATATCGGCCTTCTTGAAACGGCCTACCGCATCCAAATGTCTACGAAAGAATTTGATCTGTTTAAAGCGAACGAGCCCGACTTCGCGACCGAGGCGTATCTGGCGTTTATCAATCGGAAGCTCGCGGAAGCCGGATATTTCACCGACATGATCCCCTATAAAAGTTTGCTTGAGGAAGGTAAAAAAGCGCTCGAGTCATTTTATGACTCCGTGAACCAAAGAGACATGGCGTTCATGCAGAACACTGAAAGAATCCTGAAGCAGGAAAACCAACAGGTGGCGGTTCTGATCTCGGGAGGTTACCACACGCCGCATCTGAAAAAGCTTTTTAAGGAAAAAAATTACTCGTTCGCAGTTTTAACGCCGATCGTCACGTCGGAAACCAATCAGAAGAAATATGAAAAGATCCTGCTTGAGCCGATTCGAAAAGAAACTAAAACGGTTGAGGTGACGCAAGGCGAAACTAAAACATCCAATAAATCTTTAAGCGATTTGGAGCAGGACCTGATCAAGCTGAAAAAACAATCGGACCAAATCGCCGCGGTGAGGTTGGCGGAAGCCGGCGCTCGATTGGCAGAACTGATCGAAAGCGCGGAGCAGCCGGGCCAAGAGTCACTGGCTGCAGAAGCAGCATTGGAATTCACCCGCGGCGCACTCCGAACGGCTGGAGAAATGCCGATAACTGGCGCGCGGCTGGCGGCAGAAGAACAGAAGTGGGCCGATACTACTGCACAACGTATTCTAAAAGGCGATGAATTGTATGGCTATTCAATGTACGTCACATTTAGACTTAGTTTACAACTGGCCAAAAATGAGAATGAAAGGCAAAAATACTCCGGAATGATTGCAGCCATTGACACCCAGCTAATGGGTAACGAAAAGTTTCAGCGGTTTAGAAAACTCCTTGAAATTAGAGAGCAACTCGAAAAGTATCCTAAATATCGCATGACTAAAGAACGGGATAAATACCTGATCGGCTTGGAACAAGTGATGAGAAAGAACCTCCGCGAAAAAGTAAAACAGCCTATTTATGCCTCATCCATCAGCTATTTAGTCGATGGTGCCTTTAGGGATCCCGGTAGACTGCTTCATATGCTTTTTGTCGAACAGAGCATCGAGCCGATAAGAAAATATCCCAGCACTTTTACGCATGGGCTGTTGAATGAGACAGGAGTGAATGCCTTCGCCTATTCTTCCGGTTACTTTATCATTCATCATGGCCAACTGGGAGATTTTGATACCCACGAAGCGTATCTCGTGCCTGACCAATTTGAAAAAGATTATATTGACGAAACAACGGACGCGCTTGTGCTGACCGGTGTCATAAGCCAGGAAAGAGGCCTTGAGATAAAAAATAAAATCATCACTTTTGAGGAGCTTCAGAAAAAATATGAAACAAATCGCGAGGAAAAAACCCAATCCAAAATATTGACTTTGGCGGGTGGCATATCCGCAGAGTACCGCATCAGCAAAGATGTGAATAACAATATCAAGATAGAAGACTTAACACGGTCCGATTCAAAGACGTTGGTCATAACAAAAGAAGAAATACTCCGGTTGGCACAGAACCATCCGGGTGGTGAATTGGTAACCTTTGGAAGGGCAGGCAAAAAAGAAGGGGTTTTATATCATTTCCAGATGCAGGATAACACTATTTCCAGGGCACATGCCGCCTTGATAGTCGAGCGTCGAGAAAATGGCATTAACCTCTACGTCGTTGATAAAAAATCAAAAAACGGGACTTACCTTGACCTTGGCTCGGGATCGCAGCCCGTTGTTGATAAAACGTTTTTATTCCAGATTCCATTTGGCGCGCGGTTGGCGTTAGAAGATAAAATCGAACAGTTAAGGGATCGATATCCTGTTATTGGAAATTTCGATGAAAATTTTATGGTTCGGACAGGAGAAATAGATAATAGAAAGGAAATCATTACGGATCTTGAAAAAATAGAAGAGGCGAGACTTCTTTTGCCATTGAGGGACGAAGCTCTCAATATTTCAGAAGAAGGAGAGCACAATCTGGGCGTTTATCTGAACGTGGCGCAAGTCAATGATCATCGCGAGCTTGCGGCAGTGAAATTTCTCCCGGAAAAAGATTTGAATAATAAGAATACGCTCCGGTTGATCTGTGAGCTGGCTCAAGTCTGGGGCAAGCTAGGAAATCCCCAGTTTAAAGGCATTGTCAGGGAGAAAGGACGAATCGTGGGTTACGCAATGCAGGTTGTGAAAGGCGTTCCGCAAACCCGTGACGAATTGTCCGAAGATAAGCAAATAGTTTATAAGCGAATTCGAGAAATCGGGCTCGATCCGTCAAACGTCGAATTTTTAAAAACATCTGACAATCATTATGTGGCCATTGATCCCGAAAATCTTTTGGAAAATAATTGGATATTCCCGGGCAGTTTGCCTGAAGAATATACGCTTTTTTTGAAATCTTCTTCCGGCGCGCGGCTGAGCACGAAGGAACTTGCAAGACAGTTAGTCGTGTATTGGGTTCAGGCTAAGGAGAGAGAAAAAGAACATGCGGAAAAAATACGATATGCGGAAGGCCTTCTCGTAAACTTACCTCCTGAAGAAATTGATGATGTATCCACACAAGCAGGCCGTATGATTCAAGATACCAAGCAGTCGGTTGGACTTACCATGAACATTGACTGGAATCCAGACCTTTTGCAAGTTATTGAGAGCTTCAAAGCCCGCGCTGGAGTGGCAGGGCCTCAGGTTATGCGTAGGGATTTATTAGAACCGGCGGGCGAATACGAGGCTATAGCAAAAGACTTGGTTGACTATTCAACAGCGCCACTCGATGTCCACAGTCAGCTTGACAAAATAAACCGTGCTAAAGTACTTCTGGCAAACTTACCTCCTGGACAACTTGATCAAGTGTACGATGCCGTAAAGCCTCTTCAAGATAGAAGCGCTGGGAGTATCAATCTTCTGGCTATTATCAATAGCTTCAAAGCCCGTGCCGGGGACTCGACCGTTAAACCAGCCGGCGCGCGGCTGGCGGATACTGTTATAAGCGAACTAAATAAAATAGGTTTCACCGTCATTCATAATTCGCCTAATTCTGGGCACACCCAGGATATTCTGAACTCATTGGAGCCGAAGGATCAAGCTGAAATGATCGAAGACTTCAAAAGTATTAGACAGAAACGGCCTGATCTAAAGGGTCTCTATATTGACCCGTCAGTGAATAAGGATCTGCTCATTGAAGCCATCCGGTCCCAATTTCTTTCACCGCACGTCAGATTTAAAGTTGTGAATAATGAAACTTTGGATCTATTTTCGGAATTTAAGGCCCAGTCATCCGGCAGAGCAGAAAGAGTTCAATTTACGATCAATGTGCACGGCCAACCGATCGAATTATTCATGCAAAAGATCGAACCTGGCGATCTTGATGAAACACAGCTCGAATTGCTTTCTCAAGAAGCCAACATCTTACCGCATGTGGCCGTCATGCAGGACCAGCTTTTTAGAGAATTCAATACTAAAGGAGCCTTTGCTTTTCTTGTACGCGAAGTCGCGTCGAATAAACTGATCGGATATGCCCTAGGACTGCCGGCTGTTGCATCAGAAAAGATCGAATTAGACGCTTTTTCCGTAAGTAGAACCTACCAGTTTAAAGGTGTGGGTTCGAAGATGCTCCGTTATTTTGCTTGGAAAGCCAAACAGGATGGCCGGTCGTTAATAAAGGCCATTTTTGAACCTGGATTTGGCAGAGGGCATAGCGGCTTATTTGGTGACCGAACGCGCCGGGATAGTGCGGAACGACTAATTAAAGATCTGGGAGCAGTCTTAACAGATGAGAGGCTTGGATATTATGGAGGCAAATCTTTAGACGATTATGGTTATGTCCCTAATGACCTTGATCTCAATGTCACTTATTATGAAATAACTTCCGACACGATGCTGGGATCGTTGAGGGACCGTGAACTATACGGCGCGCGGCTGGCGGCCAACGATGAAATAAATAGCATGATTCAATGGCTTAAAGAAAGACTTCGCGAGCTTGAAAATCCATCTCCGCTAGAAAGCATCATAATGATTGTTTCCGAATTCAAATCCGAGGAACAAAAATCAGACGCTTACGAGCGCTTTCAGGAACAAAGAGAGGCCAAAAAAGAAATATTCAGCGCGATGATAGATCTCTATGAGAGGTTTAAAATCATTTATCAAAATAAAGGGGTAGCGACTTCGCAGGAGAGTTATGATTTTCTGATGGCTTTTAGGAGAGTCGAAATCGCATTGCGTAGTATCGAAGACTGGGACCCAAAACTTATAGAGAAAGAAGGTTTTCTCACCCCACTCAAACAGATCCAGGCCGAATTAAAAAATAGTCCATTTCTTGAAAGCGCCTTGGATATTTTAGATAGCGGATCGGTCAATACTCGGAACGGTGTTTCTATTCAGGCCCTTAAAGGGCATTTCAGCTCTTTAAACCAGGTTTTAGATAACACGGTAAAAAGGATAGAGAAAAAATCCGGCGCGCGGCTAGCCGCGAAAAAATATACTTGGAAAACAGAAGAAGAAGCCATAGGGAATGTACGGCACGCTATCCAAGAAAATATGCCCGATATTTTAGAAAGATATCGGCGTATCAATCATCTCTCCGAGGAACAAAAAGAGGCTTTAAAAGAGAAAATTTATGAGATCAGTTATAGCCATTTTAAAAACTGGAGGCTCAGAGGATTTGAAGACGTTTCCTACTTTCATGGCAGTTATATTGAGGCACTATCGGAGCTATTCCCGGATCTGCATTTAAATTCTCTTGGCTTCCAATTAGACTGGTCCACGAGAGAGAGAGCCATAGAATCCATTCGGTACGTTTTATCTAAAGAAGCGACTCAGATTATGGACGAATATAATAACTTAAGCCATCTCACTGAAGACCGTAAAGAAGTTTTAAGGCAAAATATCTATCAAATCACGGAAGCCCATTTTGAAGTCTGGGGCATTCAATACACTCAAAATGCGAAACTAAATCTTCATTTTGAAGGCAGTTACATTAATGCCCTTCTTGCCGTATTTCCTGATATGGGTTTGAATCCTTTGGGTTTCAAGTTGAACTGGTCCACGAGAGAAGAAGCCATCGAATCTGTCCGGTACGTCTTATCTAGAGAAGCGCCCGAAATCCTAAATGCTTACGATCGGCGCGATCAACTCTCTGAAGAGCAAAAAGATGATTTAAGAGAGATGATTTATAGGATCAGCTATGGGCATTTTTATGCGTGGGGACTCGGTGGGGCGATAAATCAGGAAGCAACGCCTTATTTCCATGGTAGTTACAAAACAGCTCTTTTAATGACTTTTGACGACCCGGCTCTCGGTCTGACTTTTGAAGGATTTGAAAATTATCGTAGAACTCATCATGCGCGAAGGTATTCGTGGAGAACGGAGGAAGAGGGCATTTCAAATATTCAAGACGCTATTTCCATTGATCAGCCATTTATTATGAATCAATACCGGCAATTAGATCAGCTCTCCGAAGTGCAACGGGACGCTTTAAGGCAAAGAATTTACAGGATCACGTACGGTCACTTTCGTATTTGGGGAATTGGCAGCGCATTAAGTTCTGTAAAGGTTCCCTATTTTCAAGGCAGCTATATCGAAGCGTTATTGAAAACATTTCCAGATCTTGATCTTAATCGTCTGGGTTTTCAATTAGACTGGTCCACAAAGGAAAAAGGCATAGAGTCTATGCGATACGTCTTATCTAGGGAAGTGCCCCAGACCATGGAGCAATACCGCAGATTTGATCAGCTCTCCGAGGAAGAAAAAGAGGACTTAAGACAAAGAATTTATCAGATCAGCCACGGACGTCTCAACGTATGGGGCCTGTCTCGTGCTAATGCTTTTAGAGCGGCTCCCTATTTCCATGGTAGCTATATCCGGGCGCTATCTGAAGTATTCCCAAATTTACATTTAGATCCTCTGGGTTTCCAATTACACCGGTCCAACAGAGGAGGCGCGCGGCTGGCGGCACAAAATTCTGATGCAAAAATATTAGACGCTGTCAAAACCTTGAAAAAAGAAGGAATACCCGGTATCACCCAAGAACTCATTGCCAAGAGAGCAGGAGTAGATCCCAAAACCATTTACAACCGCAAACAAGCCAATCCTGAAGTCCGCAAAGCCGTCGATGAAGCCATCGATGCATCTCGCCAACACTTGCACGGAATCGTTGAAGCTTTGAAAAATATACACATTACTAAAACACGCGCTCCGCATTTGCCATCCGACTACGTAAGACCAGACGCACTAGCAGAAGGTAAACCTCCTTATGACGTAAAATCATCTAAACCTCCGCGTTTACGTATAAGAGACATTTCAGAGGTTGGTCCTAAGAAACCATTAGGATATATACCTTTAGAATGGACCGACCTTTATATCGATTGGAATAGTGTGGATTACGACGGTAAGCTTTTTCAAAGAATTATCACTTGGGCAAAATATCATGGGCTTTCATGGAAATTGTTTGGGCCAAATAATGAAATTCCTTTTGATACGATATATGTTTATGATGCGAAAACTCTTCAATGGTTAATAGATCGGAAAAAACAGGTTTTGAAGGATGCACTTATCCCTCTGGATGCTGATGAGTTCGTACATTATGTATCCTCCTATGGAGTCGATCCGGAAAAATACCCTGAGGCATATAAGATAGTAGGCATTGCTTTTGCAGATGATCGATTTGTTCAAGATTCTTTATATCTCGAAATGCTTTCTGTTGCAGATTCCTCTCGCCCTAGGGATTCAGGCGCGCGGCTGGCGGCGGGGCAAGGTGCAACAGGGCCGCGGGAAGCATATACATCATTTTTACACAGACATGGAATTAAAAACGAAAAGGGCAAACTGAATTTTGATGGCGTGCCGCGGCATGTCCCATGGGTTAAAGATAAGACATGGCTTATGAATTGGAAATGGGTAGATGGGACATGGACTCAAGTTAAGACAGGTGGTTTTTCGGATTCGGTCAAGGTTCCGGATCCGAAGAATATCCGGCTTGAAACAACGATTAAGGAAATGCCGGAGGCAAAATTAATCTACAAGCCCGATGAGCTTGCCCTGCTTGCCAAGGGTTTTCGTCATGGAGAAGGCGTCTATTTGGGAGTTATTGAAACGACCAATCCAGAAGAGCCTCTCATCGCGGCTGTTAAGCTTTTTAACGAAGACGTCAGCGACAACTCAATTTTGAATGAATTGATCATGGCGCAAGTGACCGCCGCGCTCGGAATCAGTCCCGAATTTTATGGGGTCGTCAGGGATAACAAAGGAGAAATCATCGGATATACGCTCCAGCTGGTCATTGGGGAAGATGTGCAGCCAGAGGCGATAACAGCGGCAAATGAAAAAGAGGAACAGCTAAAGATATTTGAGTTTTTAAACGATTTTGAATTTAATAATAGTCCCGATTATATGAAGACGCGTGAGGGCCATATCGTGGCCGTGGATGCGGGCAATCTGATGAGCCCCTTTCCAATAGGGCAACTTAAAGCTCGATTAATAAGTTACCTGACTAATCTTAAATACGGCGCGCGGCTGGCGGAGACTGATAAACCCAAAACCAAACCCGATGAGGAGACATTAAGACATATGATCGATTTTATCGTGAGTGTGGCGGTTTTCCAGATGAGCCATGCGACGGGGATGACGCCTGGTGATCTGGCTCATCGTATGCCCAATAGAATACGGACAACCGTAATCCCCTTAACCAGGATTGACAGTCAGAATATTTTGGATAGCAATCTTTCCTATGGAGTTTATCAGATCAATATGGATTTTATCAATTCTCTTAGGGCACATCCCGACGCCTATATTAAAGCCGCTGAGCTTTATTTCACCGATGACAAAGTAACGACAAAGCTTCTTGGGGATAAGCTAAAGTCTATCCAAGAGAAATCTTTGGGGCCGCAGCTTTTGGGAGTAGAAATAACTGACCAGGATTTGCGCCAACTTTTAGACAAAGCAACCTCAGGCGCTAGGTTGGCAGAAGGACCTTTGGTAGCGTTTCTAGGAGAGGAGGAGACAATTTTTGACTCACCTGTCCGGGAAAGAATTCAAGAAGCAGCCAAAGGGAAGCGCGTGCTTGTGATAGACCTGGATGATCTTTTCGCCTGGTATAATTTTTTGACAAGGTCTTATGAATTAATCGTAGATGATGACGACATCCGTGAGCTGTTTCAACTCAAGGCAGACACTTATGTGGTCCTATGGACGGATTCGACTCAAAAATGGGCGCAGGAAAAGTTTTTTTCTGCTTATCCGCGAATGCAAACGTTGTTTGATTTGGCCATTACCCGCGAGAATTTTTCTATCGAAGCACGGGAAAATCCGGAAGCAAAAGGCACCGTGGAGATTGTTGCCAAAGATCTTACGAAATTGGCGCAGGCGTATGGAGAAAAAATCAATGAAGCCAAGACTGTCTATACGCAGTATCCCATTGGCGATTTGACGAAAGGACCGGTTCGTATTGCCATCAAGGATCCCGGTATGCTTTTTCGCGGGCATCGGGCCGTGCTCGTAGAAGATAAAGAGGCTTATTCCAAAATAGCAAAAGATGTTCCATGGCCCTTCGAAGTCATCGTGATGCCAGATTTGTCCCTGCCAGTAATAGAACAGCCGCAAACGGAAGAACTGCCGCACTTGTATGTACCTAAAGGCAAGGGTGATTTTGCTAGAAGGGTGAAAGAAGAATTAGCAAAGTGGCCGTCCCAAGGCGCGCGGCTGGCGGTATCGAAAAAAACACAGGAATTTATAGATAAGTGGAAAAATTTTGAACCGACTAAATCCATCCTTTTTCCATCTCAAAAAAAACCAAAAAATGTTTTAGATGATCTGGCCGCTCTTTTAGCCGACGGATCTAAAAAAGAGACGGCGCTTGTTCCAGTAATTAGAGACAAATTAGATTCCGCTAGAGGTAAATTATATTCCGAACTTTTACGTGAAGCCGAACTAAGGGGGTACACCCATAGAGTTGTGCCTACATTTAATAAAAATGTTCAAAGTTTAGTGGTATCCAGACACGCGGACATCGTGGATAAAATTGTCGCCCTCTTCAACGAATACCACAACGAAAACAAAAAACCGGACGACCGGTTTAATCGTGAACTCGGATCGCTGCTGGGGTATCCCCAACAGTTAATAGACGATTACATAATTAAAAATCCAAAAGGCGCGCGGCTGGCGGGCGGTGTTCTGTTTAGAGAAAACCGACGCCCTGATTTCTCGCTTAGGCCTGAAGAGGTGATTATTTACCATAAGCGATCCGGAGAAACCATTCAAAGAAACGGGAAAAATTCGATTTGGGATCGTTTGCCCAAAGAACTACAATCCGCGTTCCCTCTGGCATGGATTCCGGATAATGAAGAAGGACTTGTCCTATTGACTTTGAATGATAAGTTTGGTCGGTTATCCAGGAAACGGCCCGAATTAAAAACATTGGTCTCTTACGAGATATTGACTAGCGCATCGAATATCGAAAATATGAGAAAAGGCGCTTTTGTGAATCAATATAACAAAGATGGTTCCGTGAAACGCGCTATTTTGGTCAAGCCCAAAAGTGTCGAGGTCATCAGCAGCCGAAACGGAAAAAGTCGCCTGAAGGTGATTCTTGAAAACGGCGCCGGTACCAGCGCTTTTTTGAGAAGGTTTGAACCGGAAAAGATCACACGCACAGGTTTTGGCAGGGTTCGTCTGAATCATTTAAGGCAAGGAAGCTATCGGACTTCGAGCTGGGAAGAACTGCTTGTACTCGTTAGAATTTTTGATTTTGACCGTCAGACCATTCGGGACCTGAGTGATTTGCACAAGAAGGCCATCCGCGAAGAAGCGCAGGATCGGAAGGTGGTTGCAACGTTTTTGAATACTGAGGGATTTGTCCGGACCGTTTTTGAGCAAATATTTGCCAGACCTGACCTGGAGCCATCCACTATTAATTCGATCGATATTCGGTATATGGGAGAAGGGGGATTTAGGCGAGTGTACCAAGTCAGCCTGAAAGTAAACCATGAGCCCGATGATTTTATCTTTTTAGTCAAGATGGTTAAGCCGGGTGTGCAAGTATCCGATTCAGGCTACGCCTATGATCGCGTTTACGCCGATAAAATCGCGGACGTTATTGAAAAACTGAGGCAAAAGTTTCTGTTTCTTTACCCTGCCTTTACACCTTATTTTTCAGGGAAAGATGAGCAGGGCAAGGAAAGACTGGTTTCTGCGGAAGGGTTGGTTCCTCCAACCAATGCCGTGTTGGATACATCGGTTAGAGATAGAATAACCATTGCGACCTATTTGATGTTGTATGCGGTTTTCGAAGGCAAGGTTTTTGTCGAGGACCCCAAGATTCAGAACGTGATCTTTCAGAAAACGTCCAGACACCAATTTCGAGGTACGATGATCGATCTCGATAATCTTGTTTTTGATGATAAGTTGTACCCTTCCACAGTGATCAGTAATTTTATCCAGTATGGTTATGCAGGCGAAGACATCATTGCAGGTGTATTGGACACGTTGGGCACCGAAAAAGGAGAGGATCTACTGGCATCGATGGCGTTTATGAGACGACAATACCTTAATCCGGACAGCCAACGAGCCGATCATTTTCTACAAGCGTGGGAAAAGTACCAGGCAACGCAAGACAAGGCGGTCAAACCGGCGCTCCCGGTACCTGCCTCGATCACTATTACCGTGAATGGGTTGGCCCAGACTGTCCCAGCCAACGTCACGCTTTATGATGTTTTGATCGATCGGTATGTGGATCTTCGGGATACGGTGGTGGAGCTGGATGGGCAACCGCTTCTTAGAGAAGAGAGGCCTTTCTTAAATACAAGACAAATAAAGGCATGGTACAGCTTGTCGCTTCACCCGGGGGTGTCCATCAGATTCCATCGAAACATGGCCGGAGGGGTTGTCTCCGGCGGTGTTGGTTCTCCGCCGAGTCGGATTCTGGATGCTCGCCAACGGCAGCTCAAGACGCTTTTGGAGGAAAGGGGTTTTGATCGTCGCCTGAGAAAGCTTCAGGATGGCATGAGGCATTTGAATAGAACGATTAATCCTTACCTCCAGCATGAAGATGCCAGATTCAATGCATTTAGAGAGGCCTTGAATCGGCAGATGAGGCGGATTGCCGATTATTTTTCCTATCTTTATTTCAAGGATTTTACCAATCCTTTAAACCAAAGATATCGGGAAGCGATTGAAAGGACATTTAACCGTATTAGTTTCGGAAAGGACCTAGATAGGTCTCGCATCCAGCAGGATTTAGCGGTCCTTCTTGAAGAAGCGGAGTCGCTCGAAGAAATTTTCGACCGGGCTGTGACAGAAATCGGCCAACAATCCGGCGCGCGGCTCGCGGTAGGCGCTGCGCTGCATGACGTCGAATTCGAAGGCGGAGGGACTAGGCACCAGACGGTCGGCTATGCGAAAGCGGTGCATTATGACCCCATCACGGTGGAAGAGGTCATTTACTCTATCTCGTATGACCCTGAAAAAAATACACTGGAAGAGTTCAATAAGTTAATAAAAAATGCGTTGGAAGAGTTTCGAGACTTATTTCCTTTATTGGAAAGAGCCGTCCGGGATAAAGACGCGTCCGCCGTCGCTGAGCTCCGCGCTACCAAGGGTTTTGTCGAGCGGGAGATTGGCAAAACAGCTAAAGATCCAAGCCGTCCGCTGATCAATCCCGCTGCCATTATGATCAAGGAGCTTAAACGCAGGATAGGAGAGTCTTCCGGAGATCCGGCGAAACAGAAAAAATTAAGAATGATCCTGGACAAAGCCAGACCTCAATTCAAAGTGCTCGCGAAACTCGCGCCAAGGACGTCCCCCCCTACCGATGAGGAGATGGATACGGCGCACAACCAGGCCAAAAAAGAGTTTGAAAACGCCCAGAGGATATTTCAGGGATTCATCGACCAATATGAGTCAATGAAGGCGGCTGCGGAGAGGACCGAAAGGCACCAGGAAAGACTTAAAGAAGCGCTGGCAGTTGAAATAAAAGAGCTCGAGGATAGGCGAGAGGAAGCGCTCTCGCAATCGGAGGCAGCTATTATCGCGCGGGAAAAGAGTGATCTACTTCGCGGGATTGAGCTCGAACACCAAAGAAAGACAAACCAGCTCAGAGAGTTTTCCGCCGCGGACCAAAGACAGAGTCATGTTTACAGCGCGTTTCTCGGGATAATAAAGGACTTGCAGAAAAAATATCTGGTCCGCGAAAAGAGTGATACTTTGGAGCGGATGATAGGAGAAAATAGAAATCTCGCGAGCATTATTTACGAAGACTTACTGGTCAATGGGACTTATCGCGCGCGGCGCGCGGGGGCCGGCACACCGCTTGAAGGGACCATGAACGATATGATCGATCTGTTCAAAGAGATCATCGCGGAGCTTGTTTCTTCGGCCGAAAAAAGAGTGGAAACCTACCGCCTCGTGTCTAACGAGCAAGGCGACATGATCCTGATCGTGAATCACGATATCAGCCCGGGGATATTCAGGGACATCTGGGAGAAATACGGCCCTTCAATAAAAGGAATCGTCACGACCCGGGCCACTTCAACCACGCATTGGGTGATTATCTCACAGGGGATGTTGAATCCGCCTCCCATCGTCTTTCTTTCTAAAAAAGACGCGCGTGCGCTCGAAGCCGTCAAGGTCTCGGATGAAGTCATGGTTAGCACGAACAACCAGTCCGGCAAAAGCCTAGTGGTCATCAATCCGGGTCCGCAGAAGAAAATGGAGTTTGAGGTCGCTACGGAAAGAGAAAAGCTGGCTCGCCGCCTTTTTATGTCCGTCGCTCACCGCACCGCCTCTTATCCGATGTTGGCGAACGTGACACTGGACCATTTTGAAGGCATTGAGCTGGGCGCGGATGGCATCGGACTGAACCGAACCGAGGTGTTCGACAAAGCGACCGAGCTTATGATGATCAGCCTGCTCGACGATATTCTGCACATCACGAGGGCGCGAGAGGATGAGCTTGGTTTTGAGCAGGCAAAAAGATACTCGGAACAACTGGAAGACGCGTACCTTTCCGGCAAGAAAGTCACGTTCAGGACCTTTGATATTCAAGAAGACAAGAACGGGCAGTTTCTGAAGAAATTCCTGAAATTGGCCGAAAGTCATCCGGAGCTATTGAATGGAGTGGACAGAGACAAAGTCGCCGGATTTGATTTCTATAAGACAAAGCTCGGGAAGATTATGTTGAGGCAGCAGCTGATCGGATTGATACTCGCTTACGGCGGGCTCAAAAAAGGACAAAAGCCTATTTTGCGCATCATGATCCCTCAGGTGCGGGATGCCGAGGACCTTGAATACTTTAAAAAGGCTATCGAAGATGCCCGCCAGCATCTTTTGGGCGCTGGCCGCAGCCGGGCGACCATAGGCCGTACGCTAAAGAACATCGAGTTCGGGACCATGATCGAAACCTTGCCCGCGCTGGAAAATATCGAGAGCATCCTCAACCATCCGCTTTCCGGATTTTTAAGCGTCGGAACGAACGATCTGACATCAGCCATCGTATCACACGAAAAATCCAAGTCTGCGAAAAAAGAAGTGCTGATCAGCCGCGATGTCCCTCAAAACGCCCATTATTTTACTGAGCTCAGGGCTGAAGTGCTTAAGGAATTAAAAAAACTGGCCGGCGCCGTTGAAGGGTTCAACCGGTCCAATCCCCGATCGAAGAAGGAGCTTGGATTTTGCGGCGAGCTGGCAGGCAGCCCGGAGTTCCAGCTCTTTGTCCTGTATCTAATGAAAAAATATGGCATTCCCGTTTATGCGAGCATGTCCGTCAATGACGTCGCTGAAGCCAAATATGCGGACCTTGAGCTTTCGGAGCGGCCGGGCATTGACGCTGTATTGAACGATCTTTTTGACAGTCCGCGATACGGGATCACCGATCAAAATGCCAAAGCGCTTGCGCGTGAAGCGGTCCACCAGTCGCGGCGATACCAAGAGGAAGTGGAACAGCCGCTCGAGCGGAACAAGCCGGCCATTTTAGAGAAAACGACGCTGGATATAGAAATCTATAAACTGAAGCGCCAGATAGAATCATTAAAAGAAAGCGCTTGGAAACGGGTCCTCTATTGGCCTTACTTGTGGTTCCTAAGCCGCGAAGAACGAAGATCAGAAAAAAAGAGGGACGCGTTAAAGACGGCGATAGAGGTCGCCTTGTACCCTGAAAGCAGTCCAGCGCCCCGCGGCGCGCGGTTGGCCCTTGACAAAAATTCTTTAAAATCATTGAACCATGACATCAAGGTCTTAAAGAAAGGGATCGCCTATCTGGAATCCATTAAGGATGATGCCGAAGATGCCATCTCAGTGGCAAATGCCTTAGCGGAAAACAAAATGGATTGGCCGGTCTTAAAACGTATCGCCCTTAGAAAACTTATCGGTTTCTTGACACGTCGTGGTCCGCCGGATATGGAGTCTTTGAAGAGCTCAGTGGGCACGCTTTATCCACTATATTTGTTTAAAGCCGCCGAGGCCAATCTCTCCAATTTTCAAATTCTTCGCTCGAGACTTTTTAAAGAATCCTTTATTCAAGGTGAGTATCGCTATACTCAAAGAAGCCTCATTTCCTCTTTTAAATATGTAATCGAACCCTTCAATGCATTACTAAAAATCGCTGAACAAGAGAAAGAAAACCTCACCGGCGCGCGGTTGGCGGCGAAAGATGAGATAGATCATTTGTTGCAACCGTTTATGCTTTATCCTAAAGAGTTGCTGCATTCTAAAGAATTGGAATTAAAATTGGACGAATTTGACCAAAAACATTACCATTTTGATATCCAAGATCCAACAACCGGCTCCGGGAACTGGGTTTCCAATCATTTTCCGAAATTGATCCTGGGTTCGGCGGATGATGTTCAACCTTCCAAAAATCCTGCCGCCGATGCCGGACGCATGGAAAACCATGTCGTCGTCCGTTACAGGAAAGGCGATAGGACCGTCAGTTTTTATTATTATGATGACCATGGTTATGCCCCGCTTTATGCCAAAGAAGCAATTTTGCGCCATGAACTGCCTCCGTCGGGAGTCCAGCACCTATTCATAGATGCTCATCCCGATGATGCCGGCGTAGATTCCGAAAATCCGACAAAAATCGATTTTCCGACTACCGGGACCGACAATGAGATTTTAGACAAATACAATGATTTATTTGGTAAGCAACTGGGAATGCTCAATGTCGCATGGGCGCTGATGGACATGGGCTTGATGAACGGCGAATCGGGTCATCATCATTGGATCAAGGACCTTGAACCGTTTCCATTCCAACGCCAATCGATCGCTCGTTACCCTGTGCCGGTCAGCGTCAGTGATTTTGAAAATTATTTCACCAAAAATACAAGGCCGCAGGCACCGGCCGCGAGCGTTTTCATTGATTTGGATGTCGATGTCATCGAACCCATGATCTTGAAGGCTTTTTCAGAGCGAGAGCTAAGGACGCCTGTCTCGCTGCGAACCAGTCCGATACCCAACGACGAAGCGTTGAGAATCCTTGTCAATTTTCATACGCGTTTGCGCCGCGAAGATCGGCTGAATCCCAATATGTTTCATATTAACACAACATCCGGTTACGGTTATAACTACGGCGACGCGCGCGTGGCGAGCTTTTTCGCATATGCGTTGCCATTTATTTTCTTGAACGATGAGCAGAGCCGTGAAACGCCGCTTCTCGATGAATTGATCAACGAATGGAAAGATTTGATTTACGCTCCACTTGGCGCGCGGCTGGCGGCAAACGACGTCTATCAAAATCTGGGAAGAAACAGCGATCAAAGCATCAAAGATCGCGTGTTGTACGAAGAAGCGGTGCGTCAGAAATACAGGGGCCGTGACGAAGTTCTTTTGGCCCGTGACAGGCGCCGCGAAAAAACGGTTTGGACATCAGAAGGACGCGTACGAAGGGAAGACTATTACATGATTCCAGGGGCTTATGGCTTTGGGAATTTTCAGCTTTGGGCTAATGGCTTAAAAGGACAACAGGTTTTGGATCTAGGTTGCGGCATGGGTTATTTGGTGGCGGCTTTGGTCCGACACGGCATAGACGCCGAGGGCGTCGACGCCGATGAAGAATCGGTTAAGCGAGCGGCGGAACTCAACGTCGCCCAAAGGGTAAGACTCGGCGACGCGGAGTTTTTACCTTACGCCGACCATTCTTTTGATGTGGTTTATTCCAGCAAAGTCTTGACAGGCTCCGAAAAACCAGGAAACGGTCCTTTGAGCGGCCAAGAGATGCGGACCGCCTTGCTCGAAGCTAAAAGAGTTCTGAAGCCCGGCGGAAAGCTTTACTTGGAAAATAATTTTACCGCCCAAGAAGCCGAAGAAATAGCGGTCCTTTTGGGTTTCACAAGAATAGAAGAACCGCTTGCGGCGGCAAACGCTCTGCTTGTGTTTGAATATCCCACCGGAGGATATCCCTCTGATCCGACGGCAGGTGGCCGCTTGGCCTTTTCGCCGCAGGAAAAAGCTGAACTTTCCCGCACTAATTTTAAAAGCGATTTTCTGTGGGCCCAAGCGGTCGGTAAAAGTTTTGAATCTAAAAAGAACAAAATTTGGGCGCAAGAAATCCCCTATGGCAAAAAGAAGCGCGCTTCCGACATCGAGATAAAGATGAGACGTACGGCATTGCTGGCCAAAGAATATTTAAAATTAATTTTTTCTGTGGCTAAAGAAAAAAATGAATACCGTGGTGTCGAGAAAAACGTGGCGCTCGCGCTGATGGGCAGCGCCAGCCGCCGTGAGATGACCAAGGCCTCTGACATGGACGGTCGTATCATTTTTTCGACTGTGGGATTGAATGATAAGGAGATTAGGCAGGTCAATGAACTTGTGAAATTTCTTTCGACAACCATGAACGACGCATTTCATGAACCATGGGTCGTTCTGGGAGTGGATCAAGACGTTCGTTTCGATTATACGGCAGGGCAGCCGTTGGAAGTCGCGACGCGGTTGCTAGACGCCGAGTATGTGACGGGAGACAGAAATATTTTTAACAAAAGAATGAGGACTTTCGTAGAAGCTCTTAAAGCGAAGAGACTAACATTCGTTTTGGCTTTGATCAAACTTTGGAACGAGGATTATATCAAGCAAGGGCGCATGGACGGGATCTATACCAAAGAGCCGAATTTAAAAGAGGGAGTCGGCGGATTCAGGTCCATGCATTATGCCAGATGGCTTTTGCAAGCGCTCCTGGTCACCACTGACAATCCCTTCGCTAATTCAAAAAGACTCATCGCGGAGCGTATCCTATCGAGAAATGAACTGACCGACGCTAAAAGAGCGTACCGTAATCTGCTCAAAATCCGCAATGCCATTTATGAAGTGCTGAAAGAGAAATACCCAGACCGATCAACTGTTGGTGCGGCGACTCATTTAACCAATGACATTAAAAAGGCTGTGGCGGAGAGATTGCATCTTTATGATAAATCCGAAGACAAGGCCGAAGACCAGCTCATGCGTTTTTATCGCGAGAACGCAAGAAAGCTTTTGATATTTTCTTTCAAAGTGATGCGGCGCGTTTATGAGAAAACCAATGAAGAAATAGAACCCACCATTCCGGGTGAAGTCGCCGACGAAATACCGGATCTCGGTGTGAAACTGGAAAAAGCGCGCAAAGGAGTTGTTTTCGGAATCAATACCGGTTTCGAAATCAAAGTTCGGGATACCGTCGTCCGGGACGGGAATCCGATCACGCCCGAGCACATTATTCCGATATTTAATTATGCCGCCCGGCATGACGCTATCTTAAGCGGTGATCTGACGGACGAGATCGAAAGGGTTTTGCCTAAATTCAACCGCGGTTTTGAGGATCATGAAATTGATTTTATCGCAAAAAGTCAAAAGGAGTTTGTGGCATTGCTTTCGACCCAGAACAGTATTTCCTATGCGGTCTGGCGTTTGCATCTTTTGGGCATCACGCAGTATCTGGTTGAAGATTTCACCCATTTAATCGATCGGATCGAGACGGATTTTGAGGAAAAGTATTCGAGAGATTCACACGCCCTCAAGTTAGTCGAGTTGTTCGAAGACCTTTTATACGGACAGGACGGCCAATGGACTGCGAATACGCGCGAGGTCACGAAGGAAACCGTCGTGGAATTCGTCGCGGATCCGAAGCGATTGCGATCGATGCGCCTCGCGTTATTTCTGCAGACTTTATACGAGTCGCGGTATCGCGGGCGCCTGAATCCGGACGGCAGCGCTAAGGATTTAAGACCGTTGTTGCAAAATTTTAGGGTGGACAAGGCAAGTCAAGATGACATCGTATGGCTTCATCAGCATCTGCATACCCTGGTCTATTTTATGCGCCATCACGGAATGGCGGATCTGGATTCATTAAAACGCTTGATCTATGGAGAGGCGGGGGCGGGCGGCGATTACCGAAGATGGCGCATGCTGCTCGTCGCGACTTCGGTTCAGCTGCGACTGCTTCGTCCGGATCAGTATCGTTTATACGAACAGCAATTATTCGAACCACTTTATCTCATCGGCGCCGACGTTTTTTCAGATACTGATCTTGAAAGACCGATATTAAAAAAGTGGTTCGATGGAAACCAGGACAAAAGAGATTCCCTCGCGGAACTGCTGTATCCGAAAAGGCCCAAAAACGAAAAGGGCAAGCCTAAGGTTGCGGTCGAGCGCGATGAAATGGATCCGACCATGGGAAAAATCACCATCGTTTATGACAAAGACGAGCTTGGCTTGTTAGAGAAAATTTGCGGCGTCTTGACCGCGAACGGATTGGATATCCGGTCAGCGTACATCAGCAGCGGAAGAATTGTCTTTGATGAGTTCATCGGAAAGGATACGGAATATCAGGGTGCTGATCGGTGGGGTGAGATAGAGAAATCAGTTTCAGAAGATTTGGAGTTGGTTGTGACAGGCCAGACAACCGTTAAACAAATATTCAAAAACCATGGTCGATCGCCAGACTCACAAGCGATCTCCTCTCTTTTTGCCATTCCAACAGACGTATCGGAAACCAAAGAATGGGGCAATCCGAAATATACCTGGATTCAAGTGGAAACAAAAGACCGGAAGGGTCTTCTTTATCAATTGGCCAGGGCCATCGGACTCATGGGACTCAATATTGAAGCGAGCGTACCGGATACACGCGGCGAAGATCCAAGACTTGGAAAGCAGGCCGTTGACACGTTTGCTTTGACATTTAAAAAACGAAAGCTCACGAATGCACAAATCAAAGCGTTGGCAAACATACTCAAAGATATGCTTAAGGATGAAACAATCAATGATACGACATTTAAGAGAGTGGGAGAGAATATCGCTGAAGCCGGAGTTTTCAAGGCGGCCGGCGCGCGGCTCGCGGAATATCGACTCGAAGGGGTAGAAAATTCGCTGGAAGGAGGTTTTCACATATCGCCGAGCCACAATATTGCCAATGAAATTGTAGGTTTCTTTCGTGATACAGGAATTCAGATTGAAATTATTTCACAACAGAACAAGGAAAATGGAATTATATTTTCAAATTTGCCTAGAATTATAGACTACAAAAAAATGGAACCTAGAGATTGGGGTGAAATGATTTTTTTATTTTATCAGTCACTTATGGGAGCCGGGATTCATCACCGAGATAAATTTGATATTGTGGTTCGCGGAAATTACAAAGAGGAATATTTAACTAAGGTCGCGAAATATATAAGAGACTTCACCCAGGAAGAGTATCTGATTGACGCCACGGCGACGGAGGCATATAGACAAGCTCATCCAAGCGAAACCAATGAATTTTCCGAGCGAATAAATTTGAAGCGCATGGAATTTGAATCTCAAAGAAAGTCTCTGCTTGAGGAACACCAAGCTAATCTTTTAGTAACGAAACCATATTCTCCTCCCGGCGCGGGGCCCGTTGCGGAAAATATTTTGGAAGGGATCGATCCGCAGGGTTTTTTTGCGGAAGGGTATTGGATTGACTTCGCCTTTGGCCGTCCTGACGAGAAACCTTCCCTTATTCACATCGAAGTAAGAAATAAGGATCCAAAGAAATTCCGGGACGGAAGAGATTTTGAAAGTTTTGATATCCAGCTGCAAGAAGATAGCGCACGTTTAGTGATGGTATATCCGAGCTTACCCAGCGAACTGAAAGGATACGGAAGGACTTTTATCGCCTTGGCCTTGTGGATGCTCTTCAACGATAGGCCCGGTATGCACTTTTATATGGAACATACGACAGAACAAATGCGCGACAGTTTGTTAAAGGTCAAGGGGTTCCGCACCCGATCAAACAAATATGGATCTGTCGGAGCACTGACATTGTATCGGGTCGAAGGTTCCATCCCTGCTATTGATTCGACTGTGCTGGCGGATTGGAAAGAAAAAAATGAATCCAATAAACCTTTAGGCGCGCGGCTCGCCATAAAAGCATCAGCGAGCCAGCCCAACGCGCTTTTTGGTGGGCGGCTGGCAGAAGTAATGCAAAAGTTGAACGCCAATAAAGAAATGGAATGGATCATCAGTCTCGAAGAATTAGCCGAAATGTTGGGAGTCAAAACCCAAGAGGTTGCACAGACGCCCGAATATGACCAACTCGTCGGGATTCGAAACTTGGCCAGACAAAACAAAATAGGGCATATCCCCGTCCTCGTGGAAAAGCGGTGGCAGGCGGAGAAGCTGCGGAACGCGATCGCGGCGGCTGAAGCCCAAGGCGGGACCGTTTCTTTCGACAGTTGGGCCGGGGGCATGGGCCGTAAGCCGGGCCGAGGCTTACGTTCTCTCTATGAAGGACTGGATCTTAAACAGTTTCTTTCCGACGTGAATCAGAATCAAATTCTTTCCGGACGTGTCATGATCGAGATATTGGAAAAACGGGTGTTTGAGGCGCGCCGGAAGACGCTCGAAGCTTTGGAATATTTCCACGGCATGGCCAGTTCCCAGCAGCTGGCCGGCCACATGGGGATCACCCCGCGAACGGCGTCTCATCATTTCGAATCATTGTCGAAGCGCAGCATGGAACTTGTGAATTACAACCGGCGAGTCCAAAAGAAATTTCCGCTGTTTCCGAGACTGGTTGATTCCAACACCAAGAGGGATCTGGATAAGATTTTTTCGATCATTGAGGAAAGAGGGGGGATCATTGGTTTTACGGAGCTTGCGGTGGCGATCGATGTCACTCTATCGGCTCTTGACACGCGAATAAACCGTGAGGATTGGCAGGCGTACCTGAATCACGTGAATCAAGTCAGGGCATCTCTGGGATTGTTCCCGCTGTCTGTTTTCAAGCAATATGAGAAAGGCGTGCGCCGCCACGAGCGGCCGAAACGGTATGACAAAACGCAGGATATGCGGCTTAAGAGAAGAATGGACATGTATCAGATTTTCGTGGAGTACGCAAAATATTTTCGTAAAAAATGGCGGAGCATTGGTTATCAATCTTACCGGCATTTTGTGGTCCCAAGAATCTATACTGAGCTTTATAAAAAACACGTGCGAGCAATTAAAGACACCCAAGCCAGAGAGGTGCAGGGTTATGTGTTTGTCCAGAATGTTTTGAAATTGATCATCGATCTTGCTCCAGGCAACGGAGCCGTCCGCCGTGGAAAGCAGAAAGTGAGCAGGGCGGTCAACATGAATTTATATTTTCAGATCACGGTACCAAGAGCGATCAATATTAGCGACGAGTCATTCCGGAGACGCGACTTGTGGGCTTTCGGACAAAATTTGGAACGGGCTAAAAAATATGATTTTCCTTTAATCAAAAGCATTTACCGCTATCCTTCCGCCGGCGCGCGGCTGGCACAAAACGGCCAAAGACCGGAGCCCGTAGAACTAAGCAAGACAGAAGAACTCAAGAGTCTTAAAGAACTCTTTAGGGACCATCCGTTGATGAACAGGTTTTTGGACGATCAATTATTGCAATATTTGGAAAAAGTATGGTCTGCTAAAGAAATTAATGACTTTCGAATGGCTCTTTGGGTAAACCAGGCGCATCATGCCAGTATCCGGTCGCGGGCTTCGTACGATCTCACGACCGGAAAAAAAGTGCTGACGCGTCAAAATTATCAAAGTAAAGCATTAGCCCGTCTTGACCTTTTGTCCGAACAAAAGATACATCAAATGGTGTTGCGATTTGGGAATTATTTGATGGAAGACAGATCGCTCAGCATCGCCGATAGAACGAAGTCTTTGAAGTCGTATTCCAACTATTTGGAAGGTCTCGAAACAGATCTAAGCGAATTTGCGCCGATTTTTCTTGGATATATCAGTGAAATCACGCATGGCAAAGCCAGTAAAAATAAAAATCCTCTTTGGGGAAGTATTTATAGACATTATGCTACAGTGCCTGCACTTGTCGCGAACACAAAAAGCAGGGTAGATAAGATCCTTTCGACCGGCGCGCGGCTCGCGATGGACCACGCGAGAAGACATTTGATTGCCGCGACCGACAACGTCGTTCGCGCAATGTATCTTGTTGACAGTAAATGGGATGGTTCGGAAAAGAGAATGGAAGAAATAATAGAGTTAGTAAAAGCGACCATCGAATTGTACGGCGATACGAATCTCTTAAGCACAAACCTCTATGAGTTGGCCTCGCGTCCCCAAGCGAGATTAGAGGAAAATAAAGCGCTGATCGTAGCGGTGGGAAAGACTTTGGAATTTATACTCACTGCGAATATGAAATTCAATAATCTCAGGGAATTACAAGTAATTGTCCGGTCAGAGACCGGACTTCAGCCGCAGACAAGGGCGGCTCTCGCCGATCGATACGCCGCGATCTTCAGCGCGTTGGAAGAGGCCATCGTGCATGTGACAGGTCTAAAGACGGGCCTCGGAATAATACAAAACCGAAAGAAGGGTTCCGGCGGAGATTTTCAAGATCTGAAAAATACTTTTGGGGGAATGTCCAGTGTCGATATATATGCTTTGGCCCAATTGACGGAAAGAGCGCTCTCATCGCTTTACGAGGCCTCCGCCATCCTAACTAAAGAACCAGCCACCGGCCCCGGCGCGCGGCTGGCGGAAGTGGAGGAATTAATAAAAAAACTGAAAGACAGTGATCCAAGTGTTCGAAGAAATGCTGCTCAGGATCTCGGAAAGTTCTACACCAGGTTCGGCGATTTCATACTGCCTTTGGCTGAAGCGCTGACAGACGAGGACTTAGTTGTTCGAATAAATGCTGCTGGAACACTTGCCTATAGCAGTCAGTATACGAACATCGTTCGTGATTATGAGCACACCATTCTTTTAGCTGTCCCAACTTTGATCGAAGCGGTGAAGAAAGAGGATCCGGAGGACAAAGATTCAAGGGTCAGGCATTTTGCCGCTATGACACTTGGCCATATTGGTCCAAAAGCCAAAGCCGCCATTCCGGTCTTGATTGAAGCGTTGAAAGACAGGATTTGGAGTACTCGAAGAGAAGCAGCCATCGCTTTGGGTAAGTTCGGTCCCGAAGCCAAAGCCGCTATCCCGGCCTTAGCCGAAGCGTTAAAAGATTCTGATATTCGATCCGATGTTGCTAAGGCCTTGTTCAAAATTAAAATCAGCTCCGTCTCTAAGACCCAAAGCATTTTTGAACAACTGATGAAAGAGAACGTTTTTCAGAATTTAGATATAGGCTCGGTTCAGTTTATCAAGATGTGGATTTTTGACAAGGTAGCCCAAGATACAAACGATTCTGAAATAGAAAGTGAGCTTAAAGATAGGCTCCTTCCGCAGGTCAGGTCCTTGGCTTCTCTCACTGCCGGGCTTTCTACCCAAGGCGCCGAATTTTCTATTGCCGAAAATTCTTGGGATAATGAATTCCGGGTTTGGCTTTCCAACTTCTTTATGGATGTGGGAAAACGGGTGGATGTCATGCCCAGTCAAGACAACGAAATAAGGATTCTACCAGCTAAAATCCCAATCTTTTATCTCAATCTTTTGATGTACAAAAGACTTGGCATTATTGATACCCACTCAGAGATTGCCCTGACGGTCCAGGGCGCTTTGGACAATGAAACATTGTTTCTCTTGTCGCCGCTTCTTTTCGGCCAAGGGATGGTCCCGGTAAATGTGCGTTATGACACCCCGCTTTCAGGGGGCACCATCTCTATTGCTAACGCTCAGTCTTCTATCGGCCAGACTGTGGGTCCGCAGGGAAACCTCTTGATAGACGAAACGCAAACATACTTTAGCCTTACGTCAGCTTCCTGGATTGACGAGGTTATGAAGACACTTTCAAACCAGGCAAAAGGCGAAACTCGTTTAACAGAGGATTTTCTTTTTACAAACCTTTTGCGTTTTTGGGCGGAATGGTTGAGCTATGGCTCCTTATTTGCCTACGGACAGCTGGGAAAAAACAAAGATCTTCCTCAAAGTTTTGTCCAAGCCTACCAAGATGTAAAAATATCTTTCGCCGGATTTTATTTGGATCTTCGAGACGCCGAAGACCGGCCGCTTTTTGACTCAAACGATATTTCTTATCTGACAGGCGGCAGTCAAAATAAAGCAGAGATCATAGATATTTTTAATCGCGGTGGTGTAACTCCTAAATTGAATTCACAGTCCCTGTTTGTTCTTGAAAAACTGCGAGATTATTTTCAAAAAAATCAGGGCGAATTAAAAAAATATCAAGACCTCTTCCGCAGTGCTGTTGAAAAGTTGAAGGCCACTTATTACCAGGAACATCCTGAAAAGGCATCACTTTTTGACAGGGCATTTGAAGGGCCTGAGGGTTTAATCGCCGGCGCGCGGCTGGCGAAACATAATTTGTATCACACGACGCCTATAGGAGCGGTTAGACAGATGATTCTCCGATCTGAAGGAAACTTTGATGAAGGCACTTTTTTTGCGCAGCGACCCGAATTGGCTATTTCAAAAACCGATCGGTTTGAAAAAGATCCCGAAATTAAAGATACTGAACCAGTGACCTTAATATTTGACAGAAAGCAGTTGTCTGGCGTAGGTGTTAGTTTTGAACCTTACCAGGGAAGAACAGGGGTGCATTTGGTTTCAAAGACAAAAGTCCCATTGAGTGCATTGACGGAAGAATCTAAGCTCAATGTTATACAAAAGTTGAATGAACTTTTTATCCAGAGGTCTGAGCTAAAAATTGACGACACAATAGTGAGACAAGCTTTAGGTTTAACTGGCGCTCGGTTCGCCACCAGGCCCGGCGGGTCCCTGCCTGTCCGGCAGGCAGGCGCCGCAATTTCTGCTGGAAATAGCACGCTCGCAATGACAGATAAAGGTGCTCGTATTGTGGAAACAGAAAACACCCTAATCCCGAGGTTTGCAAATATTTACCGGGCGCGACTTTCATTGAATTTGAGCGAGCCGGCCGAAGAATTCAAAGATTCTACTATTAGGGATATTCTTCTTGGGATCGTTCACGAAAAAGGTGCTATTGAAAGAACATTTAGCTTATTGGCAAATAAAGGCATTTTGATTTTCAACATTGTAGAAAAAGCGGACTCTTATGACATACACTTCTTTAATAGGGCGAAAGAGTCTTATGACCTTGAGAAAGATGCGCCTGTCTATACGGCGAATATTCTTAAGACTGAGATAACTCGGCGGCTGAAAGAGCTGGATAAGGCAAAAGCGCAAGCGCTTTCTCCTCTACCGGTCTCTTACCTGATGTCAGACGATCTCCCCAATGGTATTTTTAATGAAGAACAACGTGCCGTTCGAGTGTTGGATCGAGCTATGGCTCTGCTTATAACGGGAAAAACATTGCTGGAAGGTGTGTTAGGCTTTAACTTGGATCAATTGAACGTGGCGGGGGAAAATCAGGCGCAAGTCACGGAAACATTCAAGGACAATATTACTATCCTGAAGCTTGTGTTGGATAGGATTAAGTCCGATAGTCGCTTTAAAAATGTTTACATCACATTTTACAGCCGCAATGGTAACAAAATGCTCGAAAAATATGCTTTAACACCTGATTTACTTGGGGGAATTCATACAGCCGAATCCGCAATACCAGAGTCTGTACAGAGTCTCCGCGTGGATGTTACCGGTATTGACCATATCAGAGACAAAGCGGCATTTCCTGACGGCAGAGGTTATGTATCTTTCGCAAATGCGCAAGAAAATTACTTGTCGCCCGTTCAATTTACCATGCGCTACTCGCTATATCTGTTAGTTCTCAAGAACTTTAAAAATCCAAGTGTTAGTAATGTGGAGCGATCCGTTGTGTCAGAAGTAGCGCGGCAGTCAGGCAACCTTTTTGAGGAGAATGATCTGAGCGGTGAATTCGTGCTTCATTCGGCCTTAGGTGTTAAAAGTGATAAAGACCTTAACTTAGCCGAAAGGTTCGCGCTTAGACCTCTCGTTAAACTTCTTGGAGCGAGACTCGCTCAGTATATTAAAAACTTGCAAGCCCTCGGAAGCGCCGCATAACCTCCCCTAGTTCTCCGCACCCTTTACAAACCAAACAGCGTGACCTATAATCCCACCACTTGTTTTTTGCGATTCCAAAGGAATCAGTTCGCTTTGCGAACAAAACAAGTGGTGGGATAATGCCTTTTTTTGCTATAATCAACTTCGTAATTGACTCTTTTCAAGGAACTTATGGAACAAGCCAGCGAATATCTGGGTCTTTTGGTTACGTTTCTGCTCGCGGTCGGCATCGCGGGACTCATTATTTTTTTGAACGGCCTACTGGGCCCGAAAAATAAAGCCTCTGCCGTAAAATCCGAGCCTTTTGAGTGTGGCGTGGCGCCCGTGGATGCGGGCCGGAACCAGCCGGCCGGATTTTCCGTGAAATTTTATCTGATCGCAATGTTTTTTATCCTGTTTGACGTGGAGATCGTCTGGCTTTTTCCCTGGGCCGTGATCCTCAAAGACCTGAAATGGCTCGGGATCATTGAGATGTTCTCATTCATCGCGGTATTTCTGATGGGGTTTGTCTATGCTTGGAAGAAAGGGGCTTTAGAATGGGAAAAATAACCGCACCACCTTATCGTAACGATCGCGAAGCGATCGGTTCGCAAAAAGCGAACCGATCAGGTGGTGGGGTAACCGCACCCCCTCCGCCAGACGCCTCACCGAATCTCGAAAAATTTAATTTTATGACGACGTCTTTGAACGAGGCGATCGGCTGGGCGAGAAAGTTTTCCATCTTTCAGTATCCTTTTGTGACGGCCTGTTGCGGCATGGAGTACATGGCGACCGCGTGCTCACATTATGATGTGGACCGCTTTGGCGCGGGATTCCCGCGCTTTTCTCCCAGGCAGTCGGACGTATTGTTTGTTGTTGGCACGATCAGCCACAAGATGGGGCCGGTCTTAAAAAAAGTGTTTGAGCAGATGTGCGAACCCAAGTGGGTCGTGGCGTTCGGCGTCTGTACCTGCACAGGCGGATTTTATGACAACTACGCGACGGTGATGGGCATCGATACGATCATTCCTGTGGATGTTTATATCCCCGGCTGTCCTCCACGGCCCGAAAATGTGATGGACGGCCTGATGAAACTTCAGGCAAAGATCCAGGCGCAAAAACAAGAGATATAAGAGAAACGCAATGACGCTGGCCGAGCAAATCAAAAGCAGATTTCCCAATCTTGTCCTTGAGGCTGTCGAAAACCGCGGCGACCAGGTGATCGTGATTAAAAAAGAGGGGATCAAAAATATCGCTGCGACGCTTAAAAATGACCCGGTGTTTGGATTTAACATGTTGATGGATCTGGCCGCGGTGGATTACCTGCATTGGGAGGAGAAAGCGTTCCGTTTTGAGGTCATTTACAATCTTTTTTCCCTGCTGAAAAATCAGCGCCTTTTTATCAAGGCGCTGGTGAAAGAAACCGAACCGGAGATCGATTCGGTGGCCGCCGTGTGGCCGGCCGCGGATTGGTACGAGCGCGAGGTTTGGGATATGTTCGGGATCCGTTTCAAAGGGCACCCGAACCTCAAGCGGATCCTGATGTACGAGGAATTCAAAGGCCACCCGCTCAAAAAAGATTATCCCTATAACAAACGGCAGCCGCTTGTGGGACCGGTGAACTGATGAAAAGCAGTAGACAGAAGACAGAAGACAGAAGACAGCGAGTTAAAGATTATGTAACTGTTGTCACCTGTCTACTATCTACCGTCTACTGTTTATCGTCTACCGCCAATGCGGCTCGTGCGAGTAAAAATAATTTTCTTCAAGAAGCTGACCAAGCCTACAATCAAGGAAACATTGATAAATCCGTTGAGTTGTACCAGAAAGCGTTGATCGAAGACCCGCAGAACGCCGCCGCGGCACAAAGTTTGGGAGCGACCTACGCCGAAAAAGGCGAATGGGACAAGGCGATCGATAGTTTAAATAAAGCGCTTGCGCTTAATCCCGGCAGTGCTGAAATTTGTTTGGACCTGTCTTTGGCTTACAATGAGAAGAAAGATTTTGAAAAGGCAGCAGGCTTCGCGCAAAAAGCCGTGACTATTGATCCGAAAAAAGGCGGCGCGTATCTCGCGCTGGGTGCGGCTTATGAAGGCCTTGGGGAGTCGCAGAAAGCCATCAATGCTTACAATCAAGGCATTGACGCGGATCCCAAATCTTCGGACCTTTATTTGTCGCTCGGCAATCTTTATGGCAAACAGCGCGCTTTTGACAAAGCGGTCAAAGCTTACGAGATGGCGATCCGCCAAAATCCAAAAAGCACATTCGCCTATTCGAACCTCGCTTATGTTTACGAGGAAAAAAAAGACGAGAAAAAAGCGATTGAGATTCTAACACAAGCTGTCCAAACGAACCCGAACGATGCCGTGGCCTGGTATGATCTGGGCGTCGCTTACGGCAAAGACGGGAACCTGCCGAAGGCAATCGAGAATTACAAGAAAAGTTTTGATTTGAACCCCAAGTCTTACAAAACCTGCGTAAGTTTGGCGATGGCCTACGAGAAACAAAGAAGTTTGGAGAAGGCCGCCGAGTATTACGTCAAGGCCATGGATTTGACGAATGAACCGAAGCTCAAAGAAGCAATTTTAAGGCAGATCAGCCGCACGAATAATCAATAATGGGCAAACCAATCCATCCCAGTGTAAAGGCGACCGAGTCGCGGTCGATGCTTTTGAACATCGGGCCGTCGCATCCGGCGATGCATGGCATTGTGCGCATCATCACGGAGCTCGACGGCGAGACCGTGATCAACGCCGACGTGGAGATAGGCTATCTTCACCGCGCGTTTGAAAAGATGTGCGAGCAAGGCTCTTACAACAACGCGATCCCATACACCGACCGCCTGAATTACGTTTCACCGCTCATCAACAATGTCGGATACTGCCTTGCGGTTGAAAAACTTTTAGGCATCGAGACCACCGAGCGCTGCAAATACATCCGTGTGATCATGAGCGAGGTCTCCCGTATCACGGACCACTTGACCTGCATTGGCGCTTCGGCGATGGAACTTGGGGCGTTCACGGTTTTTCTTTATATGATCAAGGCCAGAGAGCTTCTTTATCAGCTCATTGAAGACGTCACAGGCGCGCGCCTGACAATCTCCTACGCGCGCGTCGGTGGACTGAAGTCGGATCTGCCGGATGGTTTTGAGGAAAAACTTTTAAGCGCGCTCGGCGACACGCGGGGTATATTAAAGGAAGTCGAAGGCCTTTTGAATAAAAACCGTATTTTCGTGGACCGTATGAAAGACACAGGGACCATTTCAAAAACGGACGCGTTGGCCTATGGCATCACGGGACCTTTTTTACGCTCAACAGGCGTTGATTATGACGTCCGAAAAAACCAGCCGTACCTTGTCTATGATCAGCTGGATTTTGATATCCCGGTCGGCGAGCATGGGGATAATTTGGACCGCTATTATGTCCGCATGGAAGAGATGGCTCAAAGCATGCGTATCATTGAGCAGGCGATCAAGAAAATGCCGAAGGGTTCGGTCATGGTCGACGTCCAAGGCCGGGTGATCCCAGCGGCGATGATGGTCGACGAGGCAAAGATGGGAGAGACCCAGGGGTTTAAAGGTTTGGAAGTGGATCTTGACCCGACGCTTGAGGGTAGTACAAAAAAATTTCATGATAATGTGTATGCCAAAGAGAAAACTGTATCGCTTCCAGCTAAAGAAGATACCTATGGCAACATCGAGGGGCTGATGAACCACTTTAAGCTCGTGATGTACGGCCACGGCATCAAACCGCCCAAGGGTGAGGCGTATTTTCCGGTGGAGGGCGCCAACGGAGAACTCGGATTTTATATCGTCAGCGACGGGTCGGACAGGCCTTACCGCGTGCGCGTGCGGCCTCCGTGTTTTCCGATCATGGCGGCCCTGCCGGTGATGCTGAAAGGCGAGATGGTCGCGGATATCGTTCCCACCTTCGGGTCGGTGAATATGATCGGCGGAGAATTGGATAGATAATGGATTCTTTACAGGCACTCGACAAGGAAGCCGAAAAGATCGTCGCAAAATACGACCAAAAAAACGCGGCGGTATTGCCTCTTTTGCATCTGGCGCAGGACAAGATTGGATACATTACCTCCGAGGCGGAGGCGTGGGTATCCAAATGGTCCGAGGTCCCGGTCGTGCATGTGAGGGAGGTCGTGACTTTTTATTCGATGTATCATCAAAAGCCTGTTGGCAAGCACCATATCCGTTTTTGCACGACGACGAGCTGTGTGTTAACGGGCGGGGAAAAAGTTTTGGATCATTTGAAAAAGAAACTTGGCGTCGCGAACGGTCAGACAACCGCTGACGGGAAAATATCTTTGGAGGAAGCCGAGTGTCTCTGCGCCTGCGAGAATGCGCCGATGATGCAGGTGGATGACAAGTATTATGGGCCGCTGGATGAAAAAAAAGTCGATGAAATAGTGGATAAACTAAAATAATGGAACCACTCCTCTCTCGTAATTTTAATATCCCGGACGCGTGGAAAATCGGCGTCGCGGAAAACCGCGGCGCGTACCAGACGGCGCGCAAAGTGATCACTTCAATGAAACCTGACGAAGTGACGGCCGCCGTGGTGGCCTCCAATCTCCGCGGCCTCGGCGGAGCGGGATTTCCTACCGGCAAAAAATGGCAGTTTTTGCCAAAGGACAGAACAAAACCGGTGTATTTGGTGATCAACGCCGATGAGGGCGAACCGGGGACTTTCAAGGACCGCTATATTTTGGAGCGGGATCCTCATCAGCTGATCGAGGGGATCATGATCAGCGCTTTTGCGATTGGTTCGCATAAAGCCTATATCTACATCCGCGGGGAATACGTCGAGCCTTATCAGCGTTTGCAGGCGGCCGTTGATGAAGCCACCGCGAAAAATTATTTAGGAAAAAATATTTTTGGAAGCGATTTTCAACTGGATCTGGTCGTTCATCGCGGTGCCGGCGCCTATATTTGCGGAGAAGAGACAGCTCTTTTAGAATCGCTCGAAGGAAAACGAGGGCTTCCGAGGCTTAAGCCCCCTTTTCCGGCGATCGTCGGCCTTTTTGGCTGCCCGACGATTATCAATAACGTGGAGACGCTAGCCTGCGTGCCTTTTATTTTAAAGAACGGCGCTGAGTGGTTTGCCAAATTGGGCAGCGTGGGAAACGGCGGCACGCATCTATTCAGTATTTCGGGACACGTCAAAAAGCCGGGCGTTTATGAACTGCCGATGGGCACATCCTTAAGGGAAATGATCTACACTCATGCCGGCGGCATCCGCGATGGCCGCGCCCTTAAAGCGGTGATTCCGGGCGGGATCTCGGCGAAGATTTTGACGGCGAACGAGATCGACGTGAAAATGGATTATGATTCTTTGAAGGCCGTGGACACGATGCTGGGCTCCGCGGGCGTCATCGTGATGGATCAGACGACTTCGATGGTCAAAGCGCTTTTGGTCGCGTGCAAGTTTTTCGCGCATGAATCCTGCGGACAATGTTCCCCTTGCCGCGAAGGGACTGGCTGGGCTTACAAGATCATTCAGCGCATTTACAACGGAGAAGGAGATTTGAAAGATCTGGATTCACTGCTCACGATCGCGCGAAACATGGAAGGTCGTACGATCTGTGTTTTTGCCGACGCCGCGGCGTGGCCAATCCAGAGTTACATCACGAAATTTAGAAGTGAATTTGAGGAATATATTCAAAATTATTCGTCATTGCGAGCCTGGCCGCCAGGCGTTGCGAAGCAATCTGAGTGATCAATCAGATTGCCACACCACGCCTGCCACGAAACTTGGCAGGCCACGTTCGCAATGACATGAGGATATAATGCCAAACATCACCATAGACGGAAAACCAGTCACCGTTAAAGACGGCATCACGATCATCGAGGCGATCGATCAGATCAAATCGGATGTTCCGCGTTACTGCTATCATCCGGGTCTTTCGATCGCGGGTAACTGCCGTATCTGCCAGGTCGAAGTGGAAAAGATGCCGCGTACCGTGATCGCTTGCAACACACCAGTTGTGGAAGGCATGGTGATCCACACCCAATCCCAAAAAGCCAAAGAATCCCAGCAAGTTGTTTTGGAATTTTTGCTCGTGAACCACCCGCTCGACTGTCCGGTTTGCGACCAGGCGGGTGAGTGTAAACTTCAGGACTACTACATGGATTACGGGCTTTATGACCCGAAGTTCAACGAGAGGAAGGTCAAGAAAACAAAAAAAGCTATTTCCATCGGTCCGACCGTGATGCTGGACCAAGAGCGCTGTATTCTTTGCTCACGTTGTGTGCGGTTTGGTGATGAGATCACAAAGACCCATGATTTCGGGATTTTTAACCGCGGCGACCATGCTGAGATAGATATCTATCCCGGCAAAGAGCTGAACAATAAATATTCAGGCAATGTCGTGGATATCTGCCCGGTCGGTGCGCTCACCGATAAGGATTTCCGTTTTAAAATGCGGGTCTGGTATTTGGGTTCACAGGAATCCATCTGCCCCGGTTGCTCGCGCGGCTGCAATATTAACATCGAATATGAAAAAACAAGGCCGGTGCACTTGAAGAATGACCGCGTAATGCGCTTGAAACCCCGTGAGAACCAAGCAGTGAACCAGTGGTGGATGTGCGACGAAGGCCGCTATGCCTACAAATCCATTGATCAACATCGCCTCACGAAGATCAAAGAAGTCACCTGGACTGAAACGCTTTTGAAAATAGCCTCTTTAATAAAAACTGACAAAGCGCCCCATTCCTGGGCGCTTTTGGCGTCGCCGCAATACACGAACGAAGAGCTTTTCTTAACTAAAAAGATTTTTAAGGACACCCTTAAATGGAAACATATCGGATTTAAGGCGCCTCTTGGAGAAGGGACTGAGGATAATTTCCTGCTGAAGAAAGACAAGAACCCGAACACATCCGGCGCCGCGCAGATCTTAGGTTTATCCAAAGAATCGGAAGGCCTCGCGCCGATCATTGAGAAGGCCAAGCGCGGCGAGCTCGAAGGGCTTTTTATTTTCCATCATGACCTCGCTAAAATTTACGGCGATGAAACATTAAAAACGATCCGTCAAAAAGTCAAAACCATCATTTATGAGGGGCCCAATGAAAATCCGACCGCCGCGGCCGCGGATTTTGTGCTGCCTAGCGCTTCCTATGCCGAAAAAGACGGGACGTTCACCAATTTTGATGGAAGAGTCCAGCGCATCCGGAAATCGCTCGAACCGCTAGGGCTTTCAAGGCCAGCATGGCAGATCCTGCTTGAGCTGGGTGTTCATTTGGGGATGACATTTACTTATGACAGGCCTGAGCATATTTTTAATGAATTGTCCAGGGAGAATCAGACGTTCCGGGACATGGACTATAAAAAGATCGGCCAGCTAGGCCATCTTTGGAATAAAAAAGGAAACACGTCATCCTGAGCGAGCTTTGTTTTGAATTAGCGAGTCGAAGGATCTCATCATTATGAGATTCTTCGCTTCGCTCAGAATGACGTTTATGTGTAAAAATGATCATAACGATAATAATTAAATCAATCTTAGCGGTAATCTTCCTAGGCGGGATCTTGAACCTCGCGGGGCTTTTGACGTGGGTGGAGCGTAAACAAAGCGCCGTGATGCAGGACCGGATCGGCGCCAACCGCGCGTGGATTGAGTTTAAATCCAAATGGCTCGCGCCCGTAAATTGGATCTTAAGGCCCTTGAATGTGCTCGGGCTTTTTCATTCTTTGGCAGATGCGGTGAAGATGTTTTTAAAAGAAGATTTTGTCCCTGAAGGGGCGGATAAATTCTTGCACACGTTGGCCCCCATGATCTCGGTCGTATTTGCGCTTTTGGCCTTCGCATCGATCCCTTTCGGAGATACGCTTCACATCGGGAATCGCGTCATCAATCTGCAGATCGCGGATATCAATACGGGACTTTTGTTTGTTTTCGCGATGATGTCGCTCGGAGTGTATGGGGTGATCCTCGCGGGTTTTTCGTCGAATAATAAGTTCGCCCATTTAGGCGGCATGCGTGCGGCATCGCAGATGCTTTCCTATGAGATCACGATGGGCCTTTCCATCATGGGCATCGTGTTGTGCTACGGCACGCTGAATTTGCAAGAGATGGTGCGTCACCAGTCGCATCTTTGGGGTTTTGTGGTCCAGCCTGTGGCATTTATTTTATTTATGACAGCTGCGTTGGCGGAAACAAAACGCGTGCCGTTCGACCTGCCCGAAGGTGAGTCCGAGATCATCGGCTATTTTGTGGAATATAGCGGCATGAAGTTCGGGATGTTTTTTTTGACGGATCTTGTGGAAACGGTGCTCGTCGCTTGCCTAATGACGACATTTTTCTTTGGAGGGTGGCAAGTGCCGTTTTTATCGCCGGATGGGTTTCATTTTCCTTGGGGGATTTTCGCGCTGTCTCATGGTGTTGTGATCACCTTGGGAGTGATCTCGTTCATGCTGAAAGTCGCATTTTTTAATTGGCTTTTTATGGCGATCCGCTGGACGCTGCCGCGTTTTCGTTATGACCAATTGATGCATTTGGGCTGGAAGATTTTATTCCCCGCGTCGCTCGTCAACGTGCTGGTGACAAGCGTTATTGTCGTGATGAGGAGTTGACATGATAAACACTAAGGTCATCAAAAGGCAGGAACTGAATTTTTGGGACAAAACCTATCTGCCGTCGGTTGCGTTGGGCCTATGGATCACCTCGAAACATTTTTTTAAGAATCTTTTTATCCACACGCTTCACAGCGTCGGGCTCTTTAAAAATTTAAGTGGCGCGGTGACCTTTCAATATCCCGAGGAACAGCGCCCTTTATCAAAGCGCTCACGCACGCGTCATCGTCTGACACAGCGGGAGGACGGCACGCCGCGCTGCGTGGCGTGCATGATGTGCGAGACGGTATGCCCGGCGCGTTGTATCAATATCGTAGCCATGGAGCATCCGGATCCCAATATTGAGAAAGTCCCGGCGTCGTTCGATCTTGACCTGGGGATGTGCGTTTACTGCGGTTTTTGCGTGGAGGTATGTCCGGAGGACGCGATCCGCATGGACACGCAGATCTTGGATATTGCCGCCTACAGCCGGGCCGAGATGCAGTTGGATATGAAAGAACTTTTAAACCCGCGTTCGTCGCTTCTTTACAAAAAGTGACACCAAATGCACATCGCGGTTGATGCTAATCCTAATTCCCAGGGAAGCGAAGAGTTTGTCTTCAACGAACTCGAACCCGCAAAAAAGATCAAAGGGATACGTATTTCTGAAAATACGCGGGATGTGGATTGTGAGGTAGTGGGAGTCGACGCGAAGGGCCGTTTTGTTGACGCGTTTGCCGCGAAGATCACGGATTCCGGCGCGGGGTTCGCCTATATAATATATGGAAGCGATTGGGGAATAAGGATCAGGCCCGCTCTTTTTTCAAACGAACCTTGGAGCCTGTCCGACCCACGGCAGTGGGGAGAACCCTTTAAAATTTATGGGAGCGAAGAGGATATTATTTATAGCGTTTAGCGGGGTGCGTATAGGAAATAGAAAATGCAAGTTTCAAAACCAAAGTTTGAAAAATACATTTTCGTCTGTGAAAATAAAAGAGCCGACGGCGAATGCTGCGCCGGCAAAGATAGCGAGCGCCTGCGTGAGCTTTTGAAACAGGCCATCCAAAACAAAGGTTTAAAAGGCAGGATCCGCGTGAGCCGGTCCGGATGTTTGGATGTTTGCAGTGAAGGTCCGAATGTGCTTTTGATGCCTGACAATATTTGGTTTAAAGAAGTGTCTCAGCAAGATATTGAGGGGATCATTAAGACAGCGGTTGAAGGCATCAAGTCATTGGGTGAATTCTAGGGGAAATCTTTAAGTGTTTTGGCTGATGAAAAGCGAACCGGGCGTTTATTCGATCGACGATCTGTCCCGGGATAAAAAAACTTATTGGGACGGCGTCAGGAATTATCAGGCGCGCAACTTTATGCGCGACACGATGAAAACGGGCGACCTCGTGCTTTTTTACCACTCCAACGCGGAACCGCCGGGCGTAGCGGGCATTGCAAAAATCTGCAGGGCCGGATATCCGGATTTCACAGCCTGGGACAAGCGGGACATACATTTTGACCCAAAATCCAAGAAAGACAAGCCTCAGTGGTTCATGGTCGACGTAGAATTTGTGGAAAAATTTGCTCATTTTGTGACGCTTGAGGAATTAAAAACCAGCGCGGCGCTCAACGGAATGATGGTCACGCGTCAGGGATCGCGTTTATCAGTCCAGCCCGTAGACAAAAAACATTTTGAAACCGTCAAAAATATGGGAAGGAAATAAAAGCAGATGGCATGGGTCAAAGTGGGGAAGATCGGCGATATCGACGAAGGCAAATCGCAAGTCGTCAACGCGAATGGCAAAGAAATGGCGCTTTTTAAAATTGACGGTAAAATCTACGCGATCGAAAACGTATGCCCGCATCGCGGCGGGCCGTTGGCGGAGGGCTATGTCGAGGGATCAGAGATCACTTGCCCGTGGCATGCGTGGACTTTTGACGTGAAAACAGGAATTTGCCAGACGGTGCCTGATATGAAACAACCGGTGTTTCCGGTCAAGACCGAAACCGGCGATATTTTTGTGGAGGTTTGATCGCGATGCGTCCTTTTATTTCCGAAGCGGTCGAGGCGTATGCGCTAAGGCACTCCGCCGTAGAACCACCCGTGCTTCGCGAACTTTCTAAAGAGACTTATCGCAAAACAGAACTGCCTCAGATGATGGTCGGGCCTTTGGAGGGCGGTTTGTTGAGGCTTCTCGTGCGGTTACTGAAAGCGCGGCGCGTTCTTGAGATCGGCACATTCACCGGTTATAGCGCGCTTTGTCTGGCGGAGGCGTTGCCGAAAAATGGGGAACTTCTGACGCTTGATATCAATCCCGAAACTGTCAAGATTGCCAGGCGCGCGTGGGTCAAGAGCGCCTATGGAAAGAAGATCAAATCGATATTGGGCGACGCGGCGGAGTCTTTGAAGAAGATCAAAGGCCCGCTGGACCTTGTATTTATCGACGCTGATAAAAGAAATTATGTGAATTATTGGAAGGCCTGCGTGCCCAAAGTGCGTCGCGGCGGACTTTTAGTGGTGGATAATGTTTTGTGGGGCGGACGTGTGCTCGATCCGCAGGAACCCGATGACCACGCGATCGTTCGATTTAATCAGCATGTTTTAAAAGATAAGCGGGTTGAAATGGTGATGCTGACCGTGAGGGACGGCATCACGCTTGCCTGGAAGAAATAAGTTAAAGGCAGGGGTCCGGTTTCAGAAGATAGTTTTGGACGTAATCTTTCGCGCCTTCCTCAAGATCTTTAAACTTTACAGGACAGCCGGTTTTTCCAAATTTACTCATGTTGGCCTGCGTGAAATACTGGTACCGGCTCTTGATATTTTTAGGCATCTCGATGTACTCGATATTTTTCTGCTTTCCGCAGGCTTTGAAGAGGGCATCCGCGAGCTCATTCCAGCTCTGGGCTTTTCCGGTTCCTAGATTATAGATCCCTTTCCATTGCGGGTTCTGGTAAAACCAGGCCATCGTGTCGACCGCGTCTTTCAGGTAAACAAAATCCCTTTGCTGACCTCCGTCCGCGTATTCCTTTTTGTAGGATTTAAAAAGACGGATCTTACCGTTTTCCCTGATCTGGTCAAATCCTTTATGGATCATGCTGCGCATATGGCCTTTGTGATATTCATTCGGGCCGTAAACATTGAAAAAGCGGAAGCCAGTGATCGATTTTTCATAGCCGTTCCTTAGGACCCATCGATCGAAGTCGAGTTTTGACTGACCGTAAGGGTTCAGAGGTTTCAAGCGCGGCGTCAGCGCATCGTCATCGGAAAACCCGAGCGAGCCGTCCCCGTAAGTGGCCGCGCTCGAGGCGTAGCATAAATAAACCTTATTTTGTATGGCCCAACCCGTGATCCGCTCCGAGTAGCCGGAGTTGTTTTTTCGGAGAAAATCCTTGTTCATCTCAGTGGTGTCGGAACAAGCGCCCATGTGGAAAATGGCCTTGATCTTTCCGTTGAATTCTTTCTTCTCTAGTCTTCCGATAAACTCATCTGATTCAAGGTACGTGTCAAAGGAATGGTTTTTGATATTGTTCCATTTGGGCGATTTTTTGGCGTTTTGGTCCACAATGATTAAATCCTTGCGGCTCAATTCATTTAACTTCCAGACCAAGGCGCTGCCGATGAACCCGGCCCCGCCTGTGATAACGATCATGGTTTATTCCTTTGCTGTTCTGTGTAATAATAAGAAAATACATTCTAGCATAATCCATAATACGAAAGAATATTTGTCTTGAAAATACTCATTGCAGGCTGCGGATATCTCGGAAAAACGCTCGGGAAAAATTTAGCGGAATCAGGGGTTGTGGTTTGGGGCCTGAGGCGGGATCCGCTTGCTTTGAAAGCGCTTGAAATGGTCGGGATCAAACCGTTTTCGGCGGATCTGTCGAAACCCGAATCGTTGGCGCGGTTGCCGGAAGCAGACTACGCGATCCTTTGCCAAGCCCCCTCGAAAAGCACGGATGATTATCGCAAGACTTATTATGAAGCCACGCGCAATCTGATCGAAGCGTTTCATTTAAAAAAACCGAAAAAAATAGTCATGGTCTCCAGCACAAGCGTGTATGGGACCCGGGACGGTGTGTGGGTGGATGAGGAAACAAGGCCCGATGACGCGGGATATTTGTCAAAAGAGGCCGAAGCACGCGCTAAAATTCTTTTAGAAACAGAAGACCTTGTCCTGTCGGGACTCATTCCTTCCGTTGTCTTTCGTCTCGGCGGCCTTTATGGGCCGAAGCGTAACCGGCTCAAAGCCATTAAAGAGGGAAAAATAAAGCTGTCTTTTTCGGATCTTTATACCAACCGTATCCATGTGGACGACGCGGTGAGCGGTATCAGGCTGTTGCTGGAAAAGGGCAGGCCGCGGGAAATTTATCTGGGAGTGGACGACGAGCCGTCCACCGAGGATCAGTTTTACTCATGGATCTGTGAAGCGTTGTCGATGCCGAAGCCGCCGGATGGCGGAAAAGCCGGTGAAAATGACCGCGCGTCCAACAAGAGGTGTTCGAATAAAAAAATCAAACAGCTCGGGATGAAATTAAAATATCCCACATTCCGCGAAGGTTATTCCGGTTTGCTCGCTGAGGTAGGGATCCGCCGCTAGTGGAACTCTCGCTTTTACCGTCGGTGAACGCGTCGTTGAATGCCGCGAGCGCTTTGCTTCTTATTTTTGGTTATTGCCTGATCCGTCAGCGCGCGATCACCGGGCATACGATCTGTATGCTGTTGGCCTGCTGCACTTCGACGCTTTTTTTGGTGTCTTATATTTATTATCACGCGCATCACGGCGTGACTCATTTTCCAGGGCATGGATTCATACGGCTCTTCTATTTTGCGATTCTCATTTCACACACGATCCTGGCGGTAGTGATAGTGCCGCTTGTCGTGACCACATTGTTTTGGGCATTCCGAAGCCGTTTTGATAAACATAAAATCATCGCGCGAATTACGCTGCCGATCTGGATTTATGTCTCGGTCACGGGGGTCGTGGTGTATTGGATGCTTTATAGGATGAAGTATTGATATTATGAGAGCGATACAAGACCGTTATGGATTTTTATTCTGGCTCAGATGGATCCTGTGGTTTGCCGGATCGTTTATCTTGGCGGCGCTGTGCTGGACGGCCTTAATGAAACGATTGTTTGGCGCCATCCAAGGCCCCGAATTAACGCTTGGTTGGATCGTGGCCGTTTTCGGAAGCTGGTTTATTCTCGTCATTCCGTTCATGAGAAAAAAAGAACAGATCTGGAAACGCCTGAATCAAGACCAGGAGCGCGCGGTGGACGCGTGGTTCATGGGCATGAGTGTTTTTATCGGGCTTCTTTTGACGAGCTGTTTGGGGTGGAGTTTTGTGTTCAAAGATCGTCTGCATTCAGCGGCTGGGCAGGGGATGGATCCGGTTTGGGCCAAGGCGGTTTTTGGGAGTTGGCTTGTGACGCTCTTACCCTTTTTGGTTTTGATGTACCGGAACGCCGATAAGATCTTTAAACAAGCGGTGGACACGCAAACCTACATCCCAAATTTTAAGAGCATCCAGGTGGACGAAACCAAACGGCTATTGCCTCATGCGATCACTTCAAAAATAAGGACTTTTCCGCAAGCGTTGCCCGGCGGCCATGTGGTGACGGCCATTCTTAAGAATGGCGAGAGAGTCTCCGATGTATTTATATTAAATTACAGAGAGATCCTGGGGCTCTATGACCATCTGGAGCTTCATTTTCAGGCCTCAGATATTGACGACGTGCAGAATGTGGAAACTAGGGATTTACCGGCTTATGAGGAATCAAGGTGGCTCAGGCTAGATGGCAAAGTATAAAAACTCTATAACATAATATAGAATAAAGACTTATATTAAAAAAATACCATTATATTAATCTGGACAAGCCCTTTCCAATTAGGTATACTTTATGTGTGTCTAAGACCGTCTAATTTAGACCATTTTTTTTGATTTTTAACTCGGAGGCTTTAAGTCCGAGTTCTTATTCGAGGTGAGGTGAACGATGATCCAACTAACAGATGTTGCCAAAGAAGAAGTTAAAAAATTGATCGAGCAGCAGAACCAGCCAGGCGCTTTTTTGCGGGTCGGCGTGAAAGGCGGGGGTTGTTCGGGCCTGAGTTATGATGTCAATTTTGATGACAAGATCAAGGAGTACGACAGAGTTTATGAGATCGACGGCATCAAGGTCGTTTGCGATTCAAAAAGTTTTATTTACCTTGACGGCATGGCGATCGATTTTTCAAAAGAGCTGGTAGGCGGAGGTTTTAGGTTCATCAATCCCAACGCGACCGGCACCTGTGGTTGCGGGACTTCGTTTTCGGCCTAGGAGGCATCTATGCGTTATACGACAAAAACCGAATATGGCGTGATCTGCATGGTTTATATGGCCAAACACCATGAAAAAGAATGGATCTCGATCAAGGAGATCGCGAGGGAAGAAAATTACTCCGTCGCTTACATCGAGAAGATCTTGCAGGCGCTCAGGCACGCGAACCTGGTGACGTCACAACAAGGCAATCACGGCGGCTACGCGCTGGCGCGGAAGCCTTCGGAGATCACGTTAAGGCAAATCATCGACGCGCTGGAGGGCAGTACTTTCGACGCGTTTTGCGAGCCTCAGGTGCGGGAAGAGATCGTCTGCAACCATATCTGCATGTGCGGCGCGAAGCCTATTTGGCGGAAGACCAAGGAAGTGCTGGACCATTTTTATGACTCCATTAATCTGGAACTCTTGGCGAAACCGCAGGCCGAAGTGCAAGGTTTGATCACGACGCTGAGGTAATCGAGGTTTTTATGGCGAACAAAACGATACAGGATTTCGCGAATCAGGAATATAAATACGGTTTTAAAACCGATATTGAATCGGAGACTATCCCGAAGGGCCTGACCGAAGAGACGGTCCGCCTGATCTCAAACCGCAAACACGAGCCTGAATTTATGCTCGAGTTTCGTCTCAAAGCTTTTAGGTACTGGCAAAAAATGAAGGAGCCGAAATGGGCGAATGTCCACTATCCGCCGATCGATTACCAAAATATTATTTATTACTCCGCTCCCAAGCAATCGGCCGAAAAACTTAAAAATATGGATCAGGTGGACCCTGAGCTCCGTAAGACGTTTGAGAAGCTCGGCATTCCGCTGATGGAGCAAAAAAAACTGGCGGGCGTCGCGGTGGACGCGATTTTTGACAGCGTGTCGGTCGCTACCAGTTATAAGCAAAAGCTTTTAGAGGTTGGCGTCGTCTTTTGTTCGTTCTCCGAGGCGGTTGAAAAATATCCAGAACTTGTTAAAAAATATATGGGTTCCGTGGTGCCGTACACCGACAATTATTTTGCAGCGCTCAATTCCGCAGTATTTTCCGACGGTTCATTCGTTTATATTCCCAAAGGCACCCGCTGCCCGATGGAGTTGTCGAGCTATTTCAGGATCAACACGGAAGGGTCCGGCCAGTTTGAGCGTACGCTGATCATTTGCGAGGACAACAGCGCCGTGAGCTATCTCGAAGGCTGCACGGCCCCGAAGTTTGATTCCAACCAGTTGCACGCGGCGGTAGTGGAACTCGTGGCTTTGGACAACGCGGAGATCAAATATTCGACCGTTCAGAATTGGTACGCCGGCGATCCCAAAACGGGGAAAGGCGGCATCTATAATTTTGTGACGAAACGCGGTAAATGCCTCGGGAAAAATTCAAAGATCTCATGGACGCAGGTCGAAACGGGCTCCGCGATCACTTGGAAATACCCCAGCTGTATGCTGATCGGGGATAATTCGGTCGGTGAATTTTACTCGGTGGCGCTGACGAACCATTTCCAGCAAGCCGACACCGGCACCAAGATGACCCATATCGGAAAAAACACCAAGAGCACGATCATCTCGAAAGGCATTTCGGCAGGCCAGTCGAATAACAACTATCGCGGCGCTGTCCAGATCAAAAAATCCGCCGTGGGATCGAGAAATTTCACGCAGTGCGATTCGCTGTTGATCGGTTCCCGGTCTTCGGCCAACACATTTCCTTACATTGACGTGCAAGATTCCAGAAGCCAGGTGGAGCATGAGGCGTCGACGTCGAAGATCAGCGATGACCAACTCTTTTATTTTCAGCAGAGAGGCATTTCGGCCGAGGACGCGATGACCGCGATTATTAACGGCTTTTGCAAGGACGTATTCCGTGAACTGCCGGGGGAATTCGCGGTGGAGGCCACACAGCTTTTGGGCCTGAAGTTGGAAGGGTCGGTAGGGTAATTTGTCATCCCGACGATTCGGGTTTTAATCGGAAAGAGGAGGGATCAAGAGGTTCGTTTGATTCCTCACCCCCGCTTCTTGCTTTCGCAAGAAAGCAGCGGGGGATTCGGAATGACAAAAAAGCCTCACTCGGGATGACATACATGGAGAACCAAATGTTAGAAATCCAAAATTTATCAGTCAGTATCAACGGCAAAGAGATACTCAAGAAATTTAATATAAAAGTCAACGCGGGCGAAGTGCACGCGATCATGGGTCCGAATGGTTCCGGAAAAAGCACGCTCGCGAAAGTATTGGCCGGCGATCCGCATTACGAGGTCACGAGCGGAAAGATCTTGTTCGAAGGCAAAAGTATTTTGGATCTTGAACCCGAGGACAGGGCGCTGTTGGGGATTTTCATGGCGTTCCAATATCCGGTAGAAATTCCCGGCGTGAATAACGCGAGTTTCCTTCGTATGGCCTATAACGCCAAGCGTAAACACGCCGCGAAGGCCGAAGTGGACCCGCTGGAGTTTGATGAACTGTTGAGGGAAAAGCTCAAACTCGTCGATATGCCCGAGGTTTTCCTTAAACGGAATTTGAACCAAGGTTTCTCCGGCGGCGAAAAAAAGAGGAATGAGATCCTTCAAATGGCGGTGCTGGACCCGAAGCTCGCGATCTTGGACGAGACGGACTCGGGCCTTGATATCGATGCGCTGCGTGAAGTGGCGCAAGGGGTCAATAAGCTGAGGCGTCCGGACAACGCGATCATTTTGATCACGCATTACCAGAGACTTTTGGATTATATCGAGCCGAATTTCGTCCACATCCTCTATGACGGACAGATCGTGCGGTCCGGCGGTAAAGATTTGGCGGTCGAGCTTGAGAAAAAAGGTTATGAGGGTATGGAGGCTTCGTTCCACAATGGAAACTTCACCCATAAAACTAAATAATAACGCGAATTATCGCGAACGGTTCGCCGGGGATCCGCCCAAGGAATCGGTGGTATGGCCGTGGCTCGGACAAATCCGCCAAGAGGCCTATGAGCGTTTCCAAGCGATCGGGTTTCCCACGAAAGGGCTGGAAGGCTGGAAATACATTTCGCTCGATCCGATCATGAGCGCTTCGTTCGTTTTGGCCGGCGGTAAATCTTCACAGGCTGCCGTCTCTTTTAAATCGCAAGAGGAAAACCGCCTTGTTTTTGTGGACGGTGTTTATTCGGAGGAATATTCTTCGACGGGTTTTCTTCCGCACGGAGTATTTTTGGGACGTTTGGCGGAAAATATTGAATTCACGCCCGACATCGTCCGTCCGTATTTGGAACAGCGTTTGGAAACTGAGACGAACGCATTTTCGCTGATCAATATGTTTAGTTTTAAGGACGGCGCTTTTATCTATGTTCCAAAAAATATTTCGATCGACAAGCCGCTGAACCTTTTTTTTGTCACATCGCCAACCGCGGATGCGCCACAGTTATTCTATCCAAGGATCTTGATCGTTCTGGGAGACCGCGCGAGCGCCGAGGTGGTTGCCCATTTTATCGGCGGCGCTTCCGGAAAATATTTTAACAATTCCGATGCGGACATTCATCTCGGCGAAGGTGCGAAATTAGACTACAGTTATATTCAGCGTGAGTCCAAAGGCGCATTCGGCTTTCTCTCGAACCGTTATACGCTTAAAAAAGAAAGCGCGTTGAACGTCTTGTCATTTTCCGAGGGCGGGCTTTTAGTCAGAAATGAGAATCAAGTGGCGTTTACCGGCGAATACGCGTCCGCGTCTTTAAAAGGACTTTCGGTGCTGTCCGGCGAATCACAAACGTTTCACCACGCGGTCGTGGAACACGCGGTGCCTCATTGCACGAGCCGCCAATTTTACAAAGCGATCCTGACTGACAAGTCAAAATCGGAATTCAACAGCCTTGTGCATGTTCATCGCGGCGCGGAAAAATCTGACTCGAACCAGCTGAATAAAAATCTACTGTTGTCGGATTTTGCCCAAAGTTACTCGCGGCCGCAGCTTAAAATCGAGGCCGATGATGTGGCCTGCACGCACGGCGCGACGGTCGGACAGCTTGAGAAAGAAGAACTTTTTTATTTAAGAAGCCGTGGATTTTCCGAGAAACTCGCGCGGTTTGTCCTGACCTATGGTTTTGCCGAAGAGATCTTGGAAGCGTTCAAGCCGGAGTCTCTGAAAACCGGGCTTGAGGCGTTGGTCAGCCGCGAGCTTCAGAGGGTCACCGGCGAAAAGGAGTTGGTCTAATGTTGACGGCGCAGAAACAAACGTTTGACGTCCAACGGATCCGCAAAGATTTCCCGATGCTCAACAGCATGATGAACGGGCATCCGCTTGTGTATTTGGATAACGCCGCGACGACGCAAAAACCGCTTTCCGTGATCGAGAGGCTTTCGGAGTTTTACAAGAAAGAATACGCGACGATCCACCGGGGCGTTTATACTTTTTCCCAGCTTTCGACCGAAGAGTGCGATTTATCGCGCAAGAAATGCCAGAAATTCCTGAACGCTAGAGAAGCCGCTGAGATCATCTTTGTCAGAGGCGCCACCGAAGCGATCAACCTTGTCGCGACCGGGTACGGTAGGAAATTTCTCAAGCAGGGCGATGAGATCCTGATCTCGGCGATCGAACATCACTCCAATATCGTGCCCTGGCAGATGCTGTGCCAGGAAAAAGGGCTCAAGCTTAAAGTAATCCCGGTCAACGACAACGGAGAGCTTTTGATGGATGAGTTCGAGAAGCTTCTGGGCCCGAGGACTTATTTTGTTGCCGTGACGCACATTTCCAACGCGATCGGCACGATCAACCCGGTCCGGGAGATCATTAAACACGCGCATCACGCCGGCGCGGTGGTTCTGATCGACGGCGCGCAGGCGGCGCCGCATCTCAAGATCGACGTGCAGGAACTGGACTGTGATTTCTATTGCTTTTCCGGCCACAAGGTTTATGGCCCGACGGGCGTCGGAGTTTTGTACGGCAAAAGAAAATATCTCGAGATGATGGATCCTTACCAGTTTGGCGGCGATATGATCGAGACGGTGACTTTCGAAAAAACCACTTTCGCCAAATTACCTAACAAATTTGAAGCTGGGACTCCATCCATCACGGAGATCGTGGGGCTCGGGGTAGCCATTGATTATATTCAGTCGATAGGCTTTGAAGCCATTGAGCATTATGAAAAAGAATTACTAGGTTACGCGACCGAGAGGCTTTCCAAGATCCCGAGTTTAAAAATTATCGGTACTGCCGACGAAAAGGCCAGCCTTATTTCGTTCACGCTGGAAGGGGTTCACGCGCATGATATCGGCACCGTGCTTGACCAATACGGGATCGCGGTGCGGGCGGGACATCACTGCGCCCAACCGACGATGAAACGGTTCCATATTCCGGCGACCGCGCGAGCAAGCTTCTCATTTTATAATACCAAGGAAGAAGTGGATAAATTGGTCGACGGGATCGAGAAGGTTTTGAAGATATTTCAGGGTGTGCCGTGCCAGTGGAAGTAAAGCTCGACGATCTTTACCAGGAAGTGATCCTGGACCATAACCGCCGACCGAGGAATTTTCATAAGCTGGAAGACGCGAACGCTTACTCGCATGGGGTGAATCCGCTGTGCGGGGATGATTACGAACTTTATCTTTTAGTAGACGATGGCGGTATAATAAAGAAAGCGGGCTTTCAAGGCCAAGGCTGCGCGATCTCAAAATCAAGCGCTTCGATGATGACCACGATGGTCGAAGGCAAAAGCTTGAAGGAAGCCCAGGAATTAAAGGACAATTTTACGCATTTATTTACCGACGCCCAGATATCCGAGAACGCGCGGTCGAAGGTCGGCAGGCTTAAGCTTTTTGAAGGGGTCAGGCAATTTCCGGTGAGAGTTAAATGCGCGACGCTCATTTGGCACGCGCTGTCTGACGCGCTGAAGGATAAAATTAAAAGTTAAATGTCATCCCGACCGAGCTTGGATTTTAGATTAGCGAGTGGAGGGATCTAAAGAAGGATTTAATTTTAATCATTACAAGAAATTTTTTAGATTCCTCGATTCGCTAGTTTAAAATATAGCTCACTCGGAATGACAACATGAACGGAGGTTTTATGACCACCAACAATATAGTACAAATATCGGCGGAAATTACGCCGAATCCAAACACGCTTAAATTTAACGTGAATAAAACGCTGATTCAATCCGGCTCGATAAATTTTCCGGACAAGGCCAAGGCCAAAGGCGCGTTGCTGCCTGAGAGGCTTTTTCAAATTGAAAACGTGCTCGGCGTGATGATCGGCAATAGTTTTGTCACGATCACGAAAAATCCAGACTCGGAATGGCCGTCGCTGGTGCCGGCCGTGACGGAAACTCTGAAGTCTCTTTTAAGTTCCGATCAGGTATTGTTTCCGCAACAAGCCACCGTCGATGAAGCCCCGAAGGCGGACCAGACGGAAAATAGCGAGATCGAAAGAAAGATCCGTGAAGTGCTGGATAGCGAGATCCGGCCCGCGGTCGCGATGGACGGCGGGGATATTACCTTTTATGGCTATGAAGACGGCGTCGTCACGCTTCATCTGCAGGGCTCGTGTAGCAGCTGTCCGAGCTCGATCATGACGCTCAAGATGGGCGTGGAGAACCGGCTGAAATCGTTGATCCCTGAAGTGAGGGAGGTTGTGCAAGTTTAGTTCGTAAAATAAACTATGATTGAGCCTCAAATGGAAACTATAGAGACATCCAAAGACTACAAGAAAAAATTGCGGGACAAGATCCTACGCCTTAAAAAAGAGCGCAACGCGTATATCGTCGCGCATAATTACCAGAATTTTGAGGTGCAGGAAGTCGCCGATATTTTGGGGGATTCTTTGGCGCTTTCAAAGGCGGCGATCGGCACCGGCGCGGATGTCGTCGTGTTCTGCGGCGTGGATTTCATGGCCGAGAGCGCTAAAATTTTAAATCCGGAAAAAAAAGTGCTTTTGCCGGTGCGCGAAGCGGATTGCCCGATGGCGCTGATGGCGAATGCCGAGCGTGTGCGGAAGAGTAAGAAACAGTATCCTGACGCGGCGGTCGTTTGTTATGTGAATAGCTCGGCTGAGGTAAAGGCGGAGAGCGATATTGCCTGTACGTCGGCCAACGCGGTCCAGGTCGTGAAGTCTTTACCGCATAAGCGTATTCTTTTCGTGCCCGATAAAAATCTGGGGCATTATGTCCAGCGTTTCTGTCCCGAAAAAGAAATTATTTTATGGCCCGGATTCTGCACGACGCATATCCGCATCACGGCGCAAGATGTTTTGAACGCCAAGGCGAAATACCCGAATGCTCCTTTTATCGTGCATCCCGAGTGCCCGCCGGACGTGATCGATCTAGCGGACCATGTCTGTTCGACGAGCGGATTTTCTCCATATATCGCGAAAAGCAGCGCCGAGACTTTTATCATCGGCACCGAAGTCGGCATGATCTTTAAATTGAAGAAAGACCATCCGACGAAAAGATTCGTGATGCCTACCGAGCAGTTTGTCTGTCAGACCATGAAAATGACAACGCTTGGGTGGGTTGCTCACGCGCTGGAGGTGGGGGAACATGATATTGAAGTCCCAGAACCTATCCGCGTCCGCGCGGAAAAGACTTTACGGCGCATGATGGACATCTCAAAAGATCACCCGAATGCGGTGATTGCGAGTTATTAAACGGCATGGCTCGGGTTCGTCTTCTTTGGCGCCGCTCGTCGCTGGCCCACCGAGCCGCGACTTCACTGCGTGACGGCGCTTGCGCGGTATAAAAATCATGTTCCGTGGTGCTCGCGCCGTCAAGCCGCCTACGAAGACAAACCCTCGCCACGCGGAAAAAAAATGTCATTGCGAGCGTGGGGCGAAGCCCGTGGCGTGGCAATCTCGGCAGCGAGCTGCCGCGGCCTTTGTTTGAGGTTGCAAATTGGCACCTCAAGATTACCAACGTTTTCTGGGTTTATCCTGAGAGTCATCCAATATTGCCCGGATCGCTTTAAAAACGGCTTGAAACTGCTTGTCATACTTTTTTTCAAGTTCGTCGATCCTTATCCTTAGATCTTTGTGTGTATTGAGCAGTTCACGAAGTTTTGTGAAGGTTCTCATGATCTGGATGTTGACTTGAACAGCGCGTTGGCTGCTAAGAACTGAAGACAGCATGAGAATCCCATGTTCCGTAAAAGCGTAGGGGAGGTATCTCTTACCGCCCCAACTTGAGGTTCCAATTTGGAACCTCAAGATTTCGGCTTCTTTCTTAGACAGTTTAAACATGAAATCCACAGGAAACCTGTCAGGATTGCGCTTTACTGCTTTATTGAGTTCCTTAGTGCGAACATTGTAAAGTCCGGCAAGTTCGTTATCGAGCATTACTTTCTTGCCGCGGATAAGATAGACCTTCCTTTCGATGATCTCATGCGAAAGAAAAGTCGAGACTTCTTTGGGTTTGTTTCTGGGCATATTTAATCCTCCTACTATACAAGACGACGAGAGGATCGATTTTCGTTCAAAGTTTTTCTGGATTTTTTTCGCTTAACTTTGCAAAGGGGTTTGGGTGTACAATATAAAATTATCCAACGGCGCTTGTGCGCCACGCCGTTTCTGTCGAAACGGCTGAGAGCGGAAAAAAGCTAGTAGACCGGACCAGGTCCGAAACGTTCGAAAAGGGACACGTTAATTGCACTGCCGACGCGATGCGTCAGGTTCACCGCGAGGAGGATCTAAAAAATTGAACAAATTATTTTTGACTTTGACTGGAGCCTTGTTGATGGGATCTTTATTTTTTCTCGCGCCATCTATGGCATTGACAGACGAAGAGGACGCTGAGCTTGGGATTGCGGCGAACAAGGGCAAGGGTGCTGCTACCGTGACTGAGACTCTTGCTAAGGTCAAGGGCAAGACCGACCGTTATGAAAATGCTAAACAGAAGGTTGCGCAGATCTTCACCGGCGCTCCGAAGGAACCCGTGGAATCTCCCGCTGCGCCAAAGAAACCAGAGAAGTCTTCCGCCCAAAAAGAAGTCGTTGAGTCTGGCACCAGAAGCACATTTCACCTGAAGAACGGCCGAACGTTCATGGGCACTGTCGGCGAACGTGACAAAGATGGGTTCTGGGTCGAGGTGGAACCGGGCGTTAACATGTACTTAAAAAATGACGAGATCAAACAAGATTAAAATTTACCACAGGATGACGTGAAAGGACACCAATGAGCTCACCGCAAGGAAGCGTTCAGGAATTAAATAAAAATCGTTTGCTTCCGAACGTCAAAAATATCATTCCCATTGCCAGCGGGAAGGGCGGGGTGGGAAAGTCCACGGTGAGCGCCAATATCGCGCTGGCGTTGGCCCAGACCGGCGCGAAAGTGGGTTTGATGGACGCCGATGTTTATGGCCCGAGCATCCCGACGATCCTGGGAATCTCCGAAAAACCGCTCTCGATCAATAACCGCATTGTGCCGGTCGAAAAATACAGTTTGAAGGTCATTTCGATGGGATTTTTTGTGCCGGCCAATGAAGCGGTGATCTGGCGCGGGCCGATGCTGCACAAAATGGTGAATGACTTTTTGAATTTAGTAAATTGGGGAGAATTGGATTATTTGATCATCGATCTTCCTCCCGGCACCGGAGATATCCAGCTTAGCCTTTGCCAGACGATCGCGATCACCGGCGCCGTGATCGTCTCAACGCCGCAGGACGTGGCATGGAATGTCGCGCAAAAGGCGATCATGATGTTCGATAAATTAAACGCGCCGATCCTCGGCGTGATCGAGAATATGAGCCATTTTGTTTGCAACCACTGCGGCCATACGGAAGAAATTTTTGGTTCCGGCGGCGCTAAAAGGGCCGCGGAGCGGTTGGAGATTCCTTATCTTGGTGGTATTCCCTTGGATACCTCGATCCGCGTGACGGCGGACCAGGGCGATCCGGTTGTCCATCGGGATCCTGAGAGCCTGGCGTCGAAAGAAATTATTAAGATCGCCGTGCGGCTCGTGGATCAGGTGGGTACCCGAAACAGCCAAGGCGAACATCGGATAGTTCCCGTAAAGATCGGCGCTTTCAGTCAGCCGGAAATTCAGATTGAATGGAGCGACGGCAAAAAAAGCGTTTATTCCCCGAAAACGCTTCGCTCGGCATGCCCGTGCGCGGCCTGCGTGAATGAATTGACGGGCGAGAGGACCATCGATCCCCAGCGAATTCCCGCCGATATACGGGCTGTCGCGATCCAACCGGTGGGCCGTTACGCGCTGCATATCGTTTGGAGCGATGGCCACGCGACGGGGTTTTATGGATTTGAGTTATTACGGAAATTATCCTCCTCACTTGAATGAATTTTTTCTCGTATAGTCTCTCACTAAATGGTGGGGAGCCCCTCGACAAAAAAGCAAGAAAAGATGGCTTTTTTGTCGTCTCCCCTGACCATTTAGCTCGAGCCTATGAGCACTCGAAAAAATTCAAATCGTTCGGAGGATAATTTCCTTACAATGATAGTTGACGGCCGATTTAAGAAGGGGTTGGAGCTTTTTAACGAAGAAGAATTTTTTGAATGCCACGAGGTGATCGAGGACCTGTGGCTTGAGACGGATCCGAAAGATCCGATCCGCGATCTCTACAAAGGCGTGATCCAGGCCGCTGCGGCGATCTACCAGTTTGAGCGTGGGATATTGAGCGGCGCGGCAGCCCTTTTTAAGACGTCCGTGGGATATCTTGAAAACTACAAGCCGCGCGCGTTGGGGCTTGATGTCGAACGGCTTGTTAAAGACATGAAGACTTGTTTTGAACCTTTGGAAGGCTGGGAGCGAAAAAAGAAGATCAGCCTTCAGAAAAAATCACTGCCGAAGCTTTACTTTAATTTAGATCAGTGAACTCTGTTTTAATCTTTGAGAAATAACGGAGTCGTGTTAAAATAACCAGAATTTGGAGAAAACCCCGATGAATATTCAGGACGCTTGGGAAAAAGCGCTTAAAACAACAGAGATTATAAGGCCACGCGTGCAGCCGCTTCAGACGTTTGAAGCGACGCACCTGCCTTATATTTTTCTCTCCGAATCTCTCGTAAATCCAGGGGACACTGTGGTGCGTAAAGGCGAGATCCGCGTCGAGCGGCCGTCGATCATGCTCCCATTTAACATGCCTCAATTCGAGGGTTTTGAATTTGAGGAAGGTCTTCAGATGAACGAGGATATTCTGAAAAGTTTCTTCCTTGTCCGCGGCGTTACATTTCCTTCGATGAAATATAATAACAAGACCAATTCACTGGACGTGTTTGAAGGGCGCCTCCCGTCGGCGCGCGAGCATTATGGCAACCGGCTCCAGCGGGAAGAAAATGTGGCCGCGGGACTCATCACCGGCGGTGAAGAGCTTTGGCAGTTTTCTATTTTAGTCTTTATTTGCGATCAGGTCGCCAAATCGGCGGACGGGGATTTCAAAAAGCTGTTCGACGACTACCGACACCGAGGGCGCTTGTCCTAAGCGTTTTCCAGTTTTTACTCACCTATAATCTTGATCAAAACTCTTTTATCACGCTGACCGTCAAACTCCGCGTAAAAAATCTGCTCCCAAGGCCCGAAATCCAGTTTGCCGCCGGTGATCGCGACGACAACCTCACGCCCGAAGATCTGCCTTTTTAAATGAGCGTCCCCGTTGTCCTCTCCGGTCTGGTGATGGCGGTATTTTTTCACGTCGTACGGGGCGATTTTTTCAAGGAATTCGTCAAAATCCTGGATCAACCCGCGCTCATCGTCATTGATATAACAGCTCGCAGTGATATGCATCGGGTTCACAAGTGCCAGGCCTTCCTTGACGCCGGATTTCCGGATCGCGGCCTCCACCTGAGGCGTGATGTTGAGGTATTCACGCTTATTTTTAGTATGGATGGTTAAAGTCTCGCGGTGGGATTTCATTTGTGACCGGCGATCAGGTAAATTGTTCGAAGTGTATCCGCTCTTTGGGGATATTCATCTCGAGCAAAGCCGCTTTCAACTGTTGGCACATCGGGACAAGCCCGCAGCCATAGAAATCATGGCCTTCCGTTTTACCGGCAAATTTATTTTTTACGATCTCCTGGACATAAGCGGTCTCGCCGGTCCAGGCTTTTCCGCGGCTCACGGTCGGGATGAAATGAAAATTAGGATATTTTTTTGAAAACGCCTGCCATTCGTCATTGTAAAGGATGTCGGTTTCGTAGCGGTTGCCGAAGATAAGCCAGATATTTTTGTCACAGTTTTTTTCATAGAGGTTTTGGATCATACCGCGTAAAGGCGCGATGCCGGTGCCGGTGCCGACCAGTACGAGATTATCCTGCCAGGGTTCACGGACCGTAAAGACGCCGTAGGGAAGGCTGGTGTGTATCGTGTCGCCTTCCTTTAATCCGAAAAACCACGTCGATACAAAACCGCCTTCCACGAGCTTGATGCAGAGCTCGATCTGGTTTTTTTCTTTGGCAAGGGACGGCGAAGAGGCGATGGAATAGGATTTTTTATGCGGCTTGCCGTCTTTTTCGAGATGCACCTGAAGGAACTGGCCCGCGATAAAGCTTGTATCCGCGTCTTTGGGATAATCGAGCACAAAATGTTTCACGGTGCTCGTCAACGAAATGATCTTCGAGAGCTTCGCGTCGAAGAATCTAGGTTTTTCGGCCATACATCTCCCTATTTTTAAGCATTATACCGATTTAGCTAGCAACGTAAAGGGATTTAGTCCGAGCGACAAGAAATCCAGCTCGGTTTGTTTCTCAAATTTATGGCGCATGACTTCTCCATAAGTCGAGGGAACCCTCGGCATCTCGCCGGCTAGCGTGTTCATTAGGGCCGTTCTCAATGCCGTCTCCCTTACGACTTATCTCAAAGTCATCACAGCGCCAAAAAATTCTCGAAATAAACCGAGCTATTCTAATGATTATTTTATTCATTAGGTCCAAGGACTGCTTCTCGGAGGCATGTTGACAACGCTAGCACCACGGAAAACTATTTTTACATCGCGCAAGCGTTGTCACCAAGCGCAGATTCGCCTCGGAGGGGCGAATCCAGCGGTGCCGAGAGAAGTAGTCCTTGGGCCTAAGTTTCGTAATTGAGGTTCGGGGCGAGCCAGCGCTCGATCGTTTTTACGTCCATGCCTTTTCGGCGGGCATAATCAGCGACCTGGTCCTTTTCAATTTTTCCGACTGAAAAGTATTTGGCCTGGGGATGTGCGAAGTACAGTCCGCTCACCGAGGCGGCGGGATACATCGCGAAACTTTCCGTCAACGTGATCTTCGTGTAGCGTTCCGCGTGGAGCAGATCGAACAAGATCTTTTTCTCCGTGTGATCGGGGCAGGCCGGATAGCCCGGCGCGGGACGGATGCCGCGGTAACGCTCACGGATCAGGTCCTCATTCGTCAGCGCCTCCGTTTTCGCGTAACCCCAAAATTCTTTGCGGACCAGCTCATGCATTTTTTCCGCGAATGCCTCGGCGAGGCGGTCCGCCAGCGCTTTGGTCATGATCGAGTGGTAATCGTCGAGCTCTTTCTCAAATTTACGGACCAGCGGCTCGATATGGACGCCTGCCGTGACGGCGAACGCGCCAACATAATCTTTAACGCCCGTTTCCTTCGGCGCCACATAATCCGCCAGCGCGTAGTTAAAATCATCCTGGCCTTTTAATGTCTGCTGTCTTAGCGTGTGAAATACCGCTAGAAGTTTTTTCCTTGTCTCATCGGTGTAGACCTCAATGTCGTCCCCGACGCTGTTGGCCGGGAAAAGGCCGAAGATGCCTTTGGCCGTGAGCAGTTTTTCGTGGATGATCTTTTTGAGCAAGATCTGGGCGTCATCAAAAAGTTTTTTGGCGGTGTCGCCGACTTTCTCGTCCTGAAAGATCGTGGGATAACGGCCGCGCAGTTCCCACGTGTGAAAGAACGGCGACCAGTCGATCTTTTTCGCGAGTTCTTCCAGCGGAAAATCATCGAAAGGCTTGAGGCCCAGAAACGCAGGGGTCGTGATCGAGGTTTTTTGCCAGTCGATTTTAAATTTATTTTGTTTAGCTTTTTCGATAGACACATAGCGTGCCTGCGAACCCCGTCCCTTTTGTTCCTCGCGTATTTTTTCGTATTCGATCTTTTTTGCCTGAACTAAGGGTCCTTTAAGCGCCGGGTTGATCAGCTGGCTCGCGATGCCCACACAGCGCGAGGCATCGAGCACGTGGATCACGGGCTGGCTATAAGCGGGCGCGATCCTGACCGCGGTGTGCGTCACCGAGGTTGTTGCGCCGCCGATCAAGAGCGGGATCGTGAATTTTTCACGTTCCATTTCCTTCGCGACGTGCACCATCTCATCCAGTGACGGTGTGATCAGCCCGCTGAGGCCGATAATATCCGCTTTTTTCTCACGCGCGGTTTCGAGGATCTTTTCGCAGGGCGTCATGACGCCCAGGTCGATGACCTCGTAATTATTGCAGCCCAGCACGACGCCGACGATGTTTTTTCCAATGTCATGAACATCGCCTTTGACGGTCGCCAAAATAATTTTTCCCGCGGAATGACGACCGGTCTGGGCCTTTTCTTTTTCAATATAAGGCGTCAGGACCGCGACGGCTTTTTTCATCACGCGCGCACTTTTGACGACCTGCGGTAAGAACATTTTTCCGGAGCCGAACAAGTCCCCGACGACATTCATGCCGTCCATCAGCGGCCCCTCGATCACGGCGATCGGCTTGGGATATTTTTGTCGCGCCTCTTCGACATCCGCTTCGATATGATCGGTGAGGCCTTGGACCAGCGCGTGGGAGAGACGCTCTTCGACGGTCCCTTTGCGCCATTTTTCATCTTTGACGACGGCCTTTCTATCATCTTTGGCGTTTTCAGCGAACTTCAGGAGGCGTTCGGTCGCGTCAGGCCGGCGGTTCAACAGCACATCTTCGACCAATTCCAAGAGATCTTTTTGGATCTCGTCGTAGACGGTCACGAGGCCGGCGTTCACGATGCCCATGTCGAGGCCTGCCTGGATCGCGTGATAGAGAAATGCTGAATGCATCGCCTCACGTACTTTGTTGATGCCGCGGAACGAAAACGAAATATTGCTGATACCGCCGCTCACATGACAACGGGGCAGCGTCGCCTTGATCTGGCGCGTGGCCTCGATGAACTCGACCGCGTAATTGTTATGCTCGTCCATGCCGGTGGCGACGGTCAAAATATTAGGATCAAAAATAATGTCCTGCGGCGGGAACTGGACCTGTTCGGTGAGGATCTTGTACGCGCGCGTGCAGATCTCGATCTTTCTTTTGGCTGTGTCGGCCTGGCCTGATTCATCAAAAGCCATCACGACGGCCGCTGCGCCGTATTGCCTGATCTTTCTAGCGCGTTCCTTGAAGACGGCTTCGCCCTCTTTCAAGCTGATCGAGTTCACGATGCTTTTTCCCTGAACGCATTTTAGGCCGGCCTCGATCACCGACCATTTGGAAGAATCGATCATCAACGGGACTCTGGAGATATTGGGCTCGGAAGAAATGAGGTTTAAAAACTTGACCATCGCGGCCTCGGAATCCAAGAGGCCCTCATCCAGATTGATGTCGATGATTTGCGCGCCGGCGTCGACTTGTTGTTTGGCGATCGCCAAAGCGCCTTCGTAATCCTCGGAGAGGATCAGCTTCGCGAATTTGGGTGAACCGGTAATATTGGTACGCTCGCCGATGTTGACAAAATTGGTGTCCGGACGGATCGTCAGAGGCTCCAGTCCGCTGAGACGGGTGAACGGCTCAGGGCTCGCGGGCTTTCTCGGAGGCCGTCCTTTCGCGATCTCGGCTATTTTTTTAATATGCGCCGGCGTGGTGCCGCAGCAGCCACCGATGATATTGATAAATCCGCTTTGAATAAAATCTTCTATAAAGACGCCCATGCTTTCAGGCGTTTGGTCGTATTCACCGAATTGGTTAGGCAGTCCCGCGTTGGGGTAGGCGATGATCGGGATCCGGGAGATGCGTGATAGCTCATTTAAGTGGGGACGGAGTTCCTTGGCGCCCAGCGCGCAATTTAAACCGACCGCTGAAAGTTCGGCGTGGGAGATCGAGTTCCAAAAAGCTTCGACGGTCTGGCCCGAGAGCGTCCGGCCGCTGGCATCCGTGATCGTGCCTGAGACGATCACAGGAATTCTTTTACCGGCTTTTTTAAAATATTCCTGAATACCGAACAAAGCGGCCTTGCAGTTTAACGTGTCAAACACCGTTTCCACGATGAGTAAGTCCACGCCACCATCGAGTAGTCCCCGTGTCTGTTCCATGTAGGCCTCGACCAATTCGTCGAATGTCACGGCGCGGAAACCCGGATCATTGACGTTGGGGGAAAGCGAGGCGGTCCGGTTCGTCGGGCCGATGGCTCCGGCCACGAAGCGGGGCTTCGAAGGATCTTTTTTTGTAAATTCCTCAGCGGCTTTTTTCGCAATCTTGGCGGACGAGAGATTTAACGTATAGACCTGGTCCTCGAGGTGATAATCCGCCATCGCGATGCGCGTCGAATTAAATGTGTTGGTCTCGAGGATATCCGCGCCGGCCGCGAGATATTTTTTGTGGATCTCCTCGATGATCTCGGGCCGCGTGATCGACAAAAGATCGTTGTTGCCTTTTAAACTTCCTTTGGAAAAATTTTTGAAGGCTTCGCCGCGGTATCCCGCCTCATCCAACTGGTAACCTTGGATCATCGTTCCCATGGCGCCATCGAGCACCAGGATGCGTTTTTCCAATTCTTTTATTAAAGAGTTCATAATGCTGGATATTCTAGCAGAGGTGAAAGTGGATTATCCAATATTTGTTTCTGACGAGGTGACGACCGGCGGAGCGACGAAGCGGCCGCTATGAGCCTCTCCGTTTAAACGGAGAGGCTGGGTGAGTATCTATGACTAAGGGGCTCGGTTATTAAACGCCGACAGCGGTTTTTACTTTTTCGATCGCCGCTTTGTAATTCGGTTCCTGCGTGACTTCCTTAACGATCTCAAAGTAGCTGATCTTGCCATCCGCGCCGATGACGATCACGGCTCGCGAGATAAGCGCCAATTCCTTGATCAAAAGGCCGTATTTATTGGCGAAATCTCTGTCCTTATAATCCGAGAGAACGGTGATATTTTGTATTTTGAACGCGTCGCAAAACCGTTTCTGCGCGAACGGAAGGTCGAGGCTGATCGTGAGGATCTTGGCGTTTAACGAGGCCGCTTCCTGGTTAAATTTTTTGGTCTGGGCCTCGCACACCGGAGTGTCCAATGACGGCACCGCGCTGATGATCACGGTCTGACCTTTGAAATTTGACAGTTTGACCGGCTGTAAACTTGCGTCGCATGCCGTAAAATCGGGGGCAGTGTCACCCACTTTGACCTCAGACCCGACGAGCGTTAAAGGGTTTCCTTTGAAAGTGATGATGTTTTTACGTTCCATTTTATTCTCCTTATTGAACGGTGTTTTTGTAAGGCCTATAAGGATATCACAAAATGAGCGTGAGAATACGCAAAATCAGCGGCGTTTGGATATCCGCCGTTTTTGGGTTACAATGAAAAACAACCACACCAATTCTTGGACTATTTATGGATTTATACAGGACGGACATGGAAATATTTCCTCTAAAAACTCAACGCTCAAAGTGGTGTAAGGGAGCGCTCTCCCGGTGAAATTCTCCCAGCGCACGGATTGGCCTGCCGCAGCCAATCCTTTGACCCAACGGATCGAGGAAAAGAAAAAAAGCGGCGCGCCTTTGATTGATCTGACGGAGTCGAACCCGACGCGTTGCGGATTTAATTTTCTTAATGAAAAATGGCTTCATTCATTTGCCGATGCCCATAATTTATCCTATAGCCCCGATGCTCACGGCTTTTTAGAGGCAAGAGAAGCAGTTTGCGCGTATTACGCCGAGAAAAAAATCAGCGTGTCCCCGCACCAGATTTTTTTGACTGCCGGCACGAGCGAAGCCTACAGTTTTATTCTAAGGCTCTTGTGTGACGCGCGTGATCGGGTGATGATCCCGTGCCCAAGCTACCCGTTATTGGATTATCTGGCGGCTCTGGCGGATGTTGATACGATCCGTTATTTTCTTTCTTACGAGAAAAATGTTTGGCGGATCTCAAAGGAAAGTCTTGGGACCGCGTTCATGGAAAAACCGAAGGCGTTGATCCTTGTGAATCCCAACAATCCGACAGGAAATTTTGTGAAACCGGAAACGCTTGAGCTTGTGAACGCGATGTGCCGGAAATCCGGCGTGGCGATTCTCTCGGATGAAGTGTTTTTGGATTTCGCGTTTGAACCCGAAAGTATCAAACCGCTGAGTTTGGCGCAAAACCGGGAGGTCCTGACATTCACTTTGAGCGGCATCTCTAAAATTTTAGCGCTTCCGCAGATGAAACTGTCATGGATCGTGGTGAGTGGACCTGAAGCACTCATGAAAAAAGCCATAGAAAAGCTTGAGATCATCGCCGATACCTATCTTTCTGTGAATACGCCCTCCCAGCATGCGCTAGGAACATGGCTTGACGGCCGCGACGTGGTCCGACGTGAGATCCGGGAACGCCTGGTGTCCAATCACGAAAGTCTTGCGCGAAAATTTCAGAATGATCGAGACATCCAGGTTTTGCCATGCGAGGGAGGGTGGACTGCGGTGATCAAGATCCAATCGAAAAAAAGTGATGAAGAACTGGCTCAGGCTTTGCTTGAGGAACAAAATCTGATTACGCATCCGGGATATTTTTTTGACTTCGACGAGGGGATTTTTTTGGTCTTAAGCCTTCTTTTGCCTTCGAAAATATTCAAAGAAGGTCTTGATCGCCTTTGGGATGGGTTGGAAAAAACTTCTTAGACTAGGACAGCAAATCCCGCTGCGTATTTTTTAACCAATGACTCGCGGCATCTTCCTCGGGGATTTCTCGTCCAAGCTCCCGCGAAAGTTGTTTGCGGTGCTGCAGGCCATCGAGCATCTCCTCGACGAGCCTCGCCATAAAATCACCCGGGTAATCCGTGAAACATACGCCGGTGCGGAATTTCCCTGTTATAGGGTCCTCTTTGGCATAGGCGACTCTAGATTTTATGTCAAAAAGATTGTCTTTGACCGCGGCATTGACGTCCACGACCTCGCCTTTGGGGAGTTTTCGCGACCATAGAAATGAAAGGCCTTCGAGAGAAACATCCAACGACTCGGCGCGGCCTTCTCTTTTATTTTCGGCTGTCCTTAGCGTGAGTGGCACGCTCACAGGGTGTCTATAGAAGCGACGTTTTTCTTTTTTGTGATATGTAAGCATAGGCTGAATATACCATATTTCTCCCAATTTTTCCAGTTTTATGCTAGCATGAGGCTCTTTCGGAAACGCTCATAACTCCTATTCAACCAGCATGATAGAAGACCGACCCACGTGATGTTTACTGCCCTATTGGCCGTCATTTTTTTGCTATTCCTTTTCGCGGCAGCCTTTTTTATTTTGGCGGTCTTTCCTGTCTGGATGCTGATCGAGTGCATCCAATCGCGTTTACAATCCAATGCGATGAAAGTCCTATGGATCGCGAGCATCATCATGGCGTGGCCTCTAGGAAGCATTGCCTACGCGTCATTTGCTTCTCAAAAAAGGCTTTTGGCAAGAATCGCTAATCTCATCATGGTCGCGCTGATCGTAGCGAGTCTTCTTTTCAGCATAGGCATCTATTATTTTCGGAGCGTGCTTTTACCGGCGACCGTGGCTCAATATCAAAAAATCGATTTTGAGGGTGTTTCAAAAGAAGATCAGAATCTGATCAGGGCGGACCTTGGGGCGCTCCAAAAACAAATGCAGGCCAATTCTTTTTTTTCCTCCAAATCCCTCGTTGCGCTCGAGCTTTTTGAACTCTTTCAGTCGATCGTGCTTCGTCCGAAAGTCTCTCCGTCAGATCTGAAAGACTGGATACGCCAAGTGTCGCTTCGAGAATCGACACGTGAGGAATCTCTCGGCGCTTATATGAATTCTATCAGGGAAAAGACGATCCGGAATGTTTTTAAAAGAGTTTGAAGCGATAAAAAATCTCAAAAATACATACGTTTTTTGAAGAATAAGGTATAATACAGCCAATAAAGAACCTGTGCGCGGCTTATTATTTAAAAGGAGAGAAGCAACGATGCGAAAAATGGCAATGATCCTGGGGATGCTTTTAGTTTCCTCGTCTTGCATTTTTGCGATGCCCGACAGAACAGGAAAAACAGACGTTGGTTTTCATATCGGTGGTTTATTGCCTGACAGCAATCATATGGATTCCAACGCTTATTATGAAGGCAGTGTCGCTTATGGCGTGAAAGATTGGTTCGCCATTGGTGCCGAAATTGGTTATGAGGACGCTGGCACCAGTTTCAGGATCGGCGCCACCGATCACAACGCCAAGATCAGCCGTATTCCGCTGTTCGTAGACCTTATCTTTAGATATACCAAGAACGATTTTAACTATGTCCCTTACGGCGTCGTGGGATTGGGCATGCTCTACACGGATATTCATGGAACAGGCACCCTCAACTCCGCGAATCTAAAACTTGATGTGGATAATTCTTTTGCGGCGAAGTTCGGTCTTGGCGTTGATTGGTTTATCAATGACCATTGGATATTGAATTTTGAGGCCAGCTACATCTGGGCCGCCGCGGATGCCAAAATCAAGAATCTTTCCAGCGGCAATACGGTTGATTCCGCTAGCATGGATTACTGGACGATCGGCGCCGGCGCCAAATATCTGTTTGACTGACGACGCTCATGGCTAAAGGCGGCGGTAAATCTGCTACGAATCTTTTGAGATTGTCCGGCATTATCTTCGCAATCATGGGCTCACTCCACATCGCCCGCTATTTTGGGCGGTGGCTTCTCCGTATCGGTACTTTTGAGTTGACTTACTTAGGGAGTCTGATCATTGGGTCACTTTTAGTGGTACTTTCAATCGCGTGTTTCAGGAGTTCGAAATAGAAGCATACTAAATTAGTAATATATAGACTATTTTTTTTGTTTCTAATACTATAAATTTACTTGACATTAGCACCCTGCCGTTATACAATTTACTTATCCGATAGATTTTTTACAGCCGTCAGGTTATAATCCAGACTAGACAAAAAGGACCATTCCATGGCTTTGTCAGAAATTTTAAATCAAGCCGGCGTTTTTGAGGAAAAGTCGGACCAGAAGCTTTCGCCTGAGGCGGAAGCGGAGGTACGGCGTTTTGAAACGGAGATCGCGCGCGTCGAGCGCGGGGAGCTTGATCCGGATGATTTCAAGAAGTTCCGCCTCGAAAACGGCGTGTACGGCATCCGCGGCGCAATGGATCGGCACATGATCCGCATCAAGATCCGGTATGGGTTTATGAATCCTCTGCAATTGGAATGCATTGCGGACATCACTGAAAGACACGCGCCGAATAAACTGGCCCACGTGACGACGCGCCAGGCGATCCAGCTTCATGAGATCAAGCGAACGGAAGTCCCCGCGATTTTAAGAAAGCTCGCCGAAGTGGGTTTGACCACTCGAGAGGCCTGCGGCAATACCGTCAGGAACGTCAGCGCTTCCCATTATTCGGGCATCTCGCCCAAAGAAATTTTTGATGTGACTCCCTACGCGGATCTTTTAAGCCTTTATTTCTTAAGAAATCCGGTATGCCAGAACCTGCCGCGAAAATTCAAGATCGCTTTTGAAGGGTCTCCTGAGGAAGATTATGCCAAAGTCGGGATCCATGACCTCGGATTCATCGCGCAGAAAAAAATGATTAACGGCAAAGAAACCAGGGGTTTTGCGGTGTATGTCGGCGGGGGCCTCGGCAGCACACCTTTCCCGGCACAGCTTCTCGATGAATTTTGTCCCGTAGAGTTTTATCTGCCAACCGCGGAGGCGGTGATCCGGCTTTTTGACCGCAACGGCGAGCGAAAAGACAAGAACCGCGCGCGCATCAAATATCTTGTCGCCAAGTGGGGGATCGAGACTTTCAGGAAAGAATTTCAGGACGAACGCCGCGCCGTCATCGCGACGGGGTCCGGCAAAGAGGCGTTTTGGCACCTCCGGTTCGACGAAGAAAAAGCGCCCATTCTAAAACAACCCGCGCCGACGCAGGCCGCGGCGGTGCTGCTGGGTTATGAAGAATGGTTCAAGTCCAACGTCTTCGAGCAGAAGCAAAAAGGTTATTTCGCCGCGCATGTGCGCTGCCCGCTCGGCGATATCAATCCGGAACAAATGCGGAAGCTGGCAAAGATCGCCCGTACGTTTTGCGGCGGGCGTATGAGGACCACGATCGCGCAAAATATTTTGTTGCATTGGGTACCCAAAAACTCCTTGAAAGCGCTTTATGCCCAGCTTTCCGAGGCCGGCCTCTCGTTAAAAGGCGCCAATGAGATCACCGACATTACGCGCTGTCCCGGCGCGGACACCTGCCAGATCGCGATCACGCATTCCAAAGGCCTCGCGTTCGAGATGAGCAAACTTTTCGAGAATGGCACGGGACTCGGCAATGACCCCGCATTTAAAAATATCACGATCAAGATCTCAGGCTGTACCAATTCTTGCGGCCAGCACCATATCGCGAATATCGGTTTTCACGGCGCTTCGAAAAATGTGGATTCGAAAGCCGTCCCTCATTACCAGCTGATGATTGGCGGTTACACGGCTGTGAACGGCGTCGCGGTGTTTGGCAAACGCATTGCACAGATTCCGGCCAAACGCACGCCGGAAGCGACGCGCGCGATTCTGGAGGCGTTTAAGAAAGACAAAGGAGCCGAGGAGACTTTTGTAGAATGGTCGGGCCGCGTGGGCACCGCGAAGCTCAAAGAGATCGTCGAACCCTTCACTTCGATCCCATCCTTTGATAAAGATCCCAAGATGTATGAGGACTTAGGCGACCCCGGCAAGCTGTTCAAAGTTGAAATAGGCAAAGGCGAGTGCGCCGCGTAAAAACTCCAAGGGGGAAACGAGATTTCCCCCTTATGGCGCGTCCTGGACTCGCACAAGGTTTGAAATGGGCACTCGCCCGGCGCTGTAACCCCCTTCCTTAGAGGAAGGTGGGAGAAATTTTTTAGATAAGGGAAAGGGGGAGAGTCCCCCTTTCCCTTATTTATCCTTTTTCCCCTGCTGTGGTGTCACTTCGTGACCTGTATTTTCTTGGCAAAATTTGGGAGCGGAGTTAAACTCTCTACCGCGCCCCTTTTTTTGGGTATTTGGGATGGGGTCAGGTAAATGAATTATTAATCAAATAAGGATTGTATGCCGTCACTAGAAGATGCTTACTTAAAGGCCAATAGGGCGAGAGAATATTTTGAAGAACTAAAAAAAATTCATGACATTGTTTGCGCGGAACAGGCAAAAGCTACCATCATAAAATTTCAACCTAATCTTATTATAAATCCGGGAGAAGCTAAAAAAGTACTAGAGGTTCAAACTGGACAGGCTCCCATTCCTGACAAATGCCGGCTACTTGTTGGCGACATTGTTAATAATTTGCGTTCAGCACTCAATTACTTAATTGTTCAACTAGCTGTGCTTGATTCTGGTTCTAAGACAAGAGAGCTTCAATTTCCGATTGAAAGCAGCGCGGATCAATTTAAAAAGAACCGAAAAAAAATTCTTCGAGGTTTAAACGAAAAACATGTCGCCGTCATCGAACAGTTACAACCTTATTCAGGGTGCCAGTGGTCGCAATGTCTTCAGCGACTTAGTAATTTCGACAAACATGAGCAACTTGTAATAGTGGCACATGATTATTCTCTTAATATGATGATAGGTCCTCAAAAAGAAAATAAGTCCCCCCTGAATATAAACTTGCAACCCACTCTCCGCATAATTCTTGAGAAAGATAGTCTTCCTCTCATAGAAATGCTCGAAAAAGTTGTAACACAGGTTCCTCGAGTTCTCGATACGTTCAAGATGGACTTTAACGTAAAAACTTCATAAACCATAAACCTTTACCGGATTACGTCCAAGGAGACACGTTAGTTTTCCTCGATGAGATCCTTCAACTCGCTAATTCAAAAATAAGGCTCGCTCAGGATGACAATCTATGCAAGGGAGCAGCGGGGTAGTCCAAGCGGCGAGTTCCGCAGGACGCAAGCTTCTTCAAGCAATATTTATAGCGCTTGCGCCGAGGACCTGTTTGAGCCGCGGACTATCCCACTGCGACCGCAAATTTTCTTTCCATAACTGACTTGTCGTTTGTTAGAATAGCCCCATGCGACCGCTGATTTTTTCATGAAACCCTACCTAGACCTTGTTCAGCATATTTTGGACCACGGGGCACAAAAATCCGACCGAACAGGTACCGGCACGAAAAGTGTTTTCGGCTATCAGATGCGTTTTGATCTATCGACAGGATTTCCGCTGGTAACGACGAAAAAAGTCCATATGCGATCCATTATTCATGAACTCCTTTGGTTTTTAAAAGGGGAAACGAACATCCAGTATTTAAAGGACAACCAGGTTTCGATATGGGACGAATGGGCTGACGCCCACGGTGATCTCGGGCCCGTGTACGGCAAGCAATGGCGGCGCTGGGAAACCAAGGACGGCCGTGTGGTTGATCAGATGTCGCAAGTGATCGAATTGATCAAGAAAAATCCCGACAGCCGGCGCATGATCGTCAGCGCATGGAACGTGGGGGAGATCGACAAAATGGTGCTGATGCCCTGTCATGTGCTGTTCCAATTCTATGTCGCCGGCGGAAAGCTTTCTTGCCAGCTGTATCAGCGAAGCGCCGACGTTTTTCTCGGCGTACCGTTCAATATCGCCAGCTACGCGCTCCTGACGCTGATGATCGCGCAAGTGACCGGACTTGAACCGGACGAATTTGTGCACACTTTCGGAGACGCCCACATTTATACCAATCATTTTGAACAGGCGAAACTTCAGCTTTCCCGCGTCCCAAAGCCGATGCCTCAAATGAAACTGAACCCGAACGTTAAAAATGTCCTCGATTTTAAATTCGCGGATTTCGAACTTTTAAATTATAATCCGCACCCGGCCATTAAGGCCCCTATCGCTGTTTAAAATGATCCCACCACCTGATTGCAACGATTGCCAAGCAATCGGTCGCGGCGCGACCGATCAGGTGGTGGGATGATCTATCACGTCGTGGCGGTCGCGGAGAACGGGGTGATCGGAAAGAACGGCAAATTACCATGGCATTTTTCGGCAGATCTGAAATTTTTTAAAAATCTTACGACCGGCCATACGGTGATCATGGGCCGTAAGACTTTTGATAGCATCGGCAAACCCCTGCCGAACCGTGAAAATATCGTGATCAGCCGGCAACCGCGTCCCGAGACCGCAGGTGTAAAATTCGTGGAGAGCGTTAATCAGGCGTTTGAGCGAACACGTCAAGGAAAGATATTTATTATCGGCGGGGCTTCTATTTACCGGGAAACGGCTCATTTGATTGACGGTATTTATTTGACACAAATTCATCAAGACTATGAAGGCGACGCGTTTTACTCGGGAGTTCCCGAGGGATTCAGGGAAGTTTCGCGGGAAAAGCTTCAGGAAAGCCCGCCGATCGAGGTCATCTTCTATCAACGGTAGGTCCGGCGTGCGTTTAGAGCGGGTTATTTGACAGCGTTCCGCCGATTTGTGATATAATAAAGCCACTTTTTTGAGATCACGTTAAATTGTTCAACTTTAGGAGATAAAATGAAATTAGCCAGGATTTTTTTGATTTGGGCCGGAATATTGGGCTTGTCTTTATCAAGCGCGATTTGTTATGCCAATGGGCAGGACTACTCCGGTAATGAGGACCCGAATAAGAAAATTTTAAAACAAGGACTTTTGGGCGCCGGTACCGGCGCGATCGCGGCCGGCGCTTCCGGCGGGAGTGCGGGTAAGGGCGCCTTGATCGGCGCAGGCACGAATGTTATCGGAGGGGCGCTTTTGGATACTCTAACAACTCCTTCAAATCCTCAACCCCGGACCCAGTATGTGCAACAGGCGCCGGCGCAGTATGTCCAGCAAGCGCCCGTGCAGTATGTTCAACAAGCTCCTCAGTACACGCAGAGTTCTTATCCGGTGCAGCCTGTGACGACTTATCGCACGGAGCCCCAACCCGTTTATGTCCAACAAGCTCCCGCTTATTACAATCCTCCACCTCAAGAAGATCCGAATAAGAAAATTTTAAAAAGCGGTCTTTTAGGCGCCGGTACCGGCGCGATTGCGGCCAGCGCTTCTGGCGGCAGTGCCGGCAAAGGCGCTTTGATCGGCGCCGGCACGAATGTGATCGGCGGAGCGCTTTTAGACACTTTGATGGGCGGCGGTTCTCCACAACCCCAACAACAACCAGTGTATTACCAACAAGCTCCACAGCCCCAGTATCAATATCAACAACAATCCGCTTCGTCCAGCCAGCCTCATAAGAAGATCATCCGCAAGTATGATTCTGATGGCAATGTGGTTTCCGAGGAAGAAGTCTGGGAATAGCCCGGGCTCAATGAAAGAAATAATTCAAGCACGAATTGAGGCCGAAGAAGTTATCCGCGCTTCGGAAAAGGCGCTCAAGAAACATATGGGCCTGATCAAGAAAAAAGAGCATATTGCGTCCGTCGTCGCGACGATCGAGCGTTTACGGGCGGATGTTTCTGGTGATGACCCTCAAATAATCTACGAGCACATCGCGAAACTCAATGAACTCACCCGAGGCTTCGCCGGCCACGCCTTAAAATCTTCCGTCAAGAAAACTAAAAATATTCTTTGATGGTTTCCAGGGAACTTACCGAAAAGATCAAGGCCTTCGCTTTAGAAAAGGCGGGTTTTGACCTCGTCGGCATCTCCGCCGCGTCACTGCCCGAGGTTCATGAACACGCGATGACGCAATGGGTGAATAACGGATTTGCAGGGTCGATGGATTATATGGTACGGAGCGGGAAAAAACGCGCGCGTCCTGAGGAAATCCTGCCGGGCGCGCGCTCGGTGATCTCGCTGGCCGTCAATTATTATCATCCAGAGGATCCCAAACCTAACGATCAGGCCGCCGGAAAGGTAGCCAAATACGCTTATGGCGTTGATTATCATAAGCTGATCGAGAAGAAATTAAAACTCCTATCCCAATTTATCCTGGCCACAGGAGGCAAAGGCACTCAGGTTAAAAGTTATGTCGACACCGGCCCGATCTTGGAAAAGGCCTTCGCGCAGCAGGCGGGCTTGGGTTTTTTCGGTAAAAACACCAATCTGATCACAAAAGAGTATGGCTCCTGGGTTTTTTTAGCGAGTTTCATCACGAATCTAGAGCTTGAATGCGACAAGCCACACACGGGTAGCTGTGGTTCCTGCCGGATCTGTATCGACGCCTGTCCCACGGATGCGCTTTTGAGTAATTATGAAATGGACGCCCGCCGGTGCATTTCATATCTTACGATCGAAGCCAAGGAAGAACCCCCGGAAGACCTGAAAGGACGGATCGGGGAATGGGTGTTTGGATGCGATATTTGTCAGGATGTCTGCCCCTATAATTTTCGCGCAAAAACCACCAAGCATGAGGATATTTACCCTCAAAAGAAAGCGGGGACCTGGCTTGATCTTGAAGAGGTCCAAAAGGTATCCGATGACGTTGAGTTTAGATCGGTTTATCAGAGAAGCCCTCTAAAAAGGCCAAAGTTATCCGGATTATTAAGGAATGCGCGGGTTGTATTGGCGAATATTGGGAAAGTTAAATGACAGAAAAGCCAGATAATAAGATCCATTGTCCGGAGTGCCACGAGGTAATTCAGTATGAGCAGTCCTTAAAATCAGGGGACCGTTTTGGCTGTCCTTGTGGTAAAATAATCATCCAACTTTATACGGTAACTACCTTAAAAGGCAAGAAGGTGGAGCGTTAAAATGGCTTTAACACAGGATGAAATATTAAGATACAGTAGGCACCTGATCATGCCCGAAGTAGGGGTGGAGGGCCAGGAGAAGCTCAAAGCGGCCAAGGTGCTTTTGATCGGCACCGGTGGTTTGGGTTCACCGGCGGCGCTTTATTTGGCGGCCGCGGGTGTCGGGACTTTGGGACTGGTCGATTTTGACAAAGTGGATTTTTCCAACCTGCAGCGCCAGATCATCCACAGCACCAATAATGTCAATCAACCCAAAGTGGAATCCGCCAAGAAACGTTTGGCCGAGATCAATCCGAACGTCAAAGTAATGGTTTATGACGAGATGCTGACCAAAGACAACGTCATGCGTATCCTGAAGGACTATGAAATAGTGCTCGATGGCACCGATAATTTCCAGACACGGTATTTGGTGAATGACGCGTGTGTTTTTACGAAGAAACCTTTTGTCTATGGCAGTATTTTTAGGTTCGACGGGCAAGCGACGGTATTTTATCCGGGCAAAGGCCCCTGCTACCGCTGCCTTTTTGCCGAACCTCCGCCGCCCGGCATGGTTCCGAGCTGCGCGGAGGGAGGCGTGTTGGGAATTCTGCCCGGTGTGATCGGCGTGATCCAGGCAACCGAGGTAGTGAAGTTGATCCTCGGCAAGGGGGAGCCCTTGATTGGACGGTTGATGCTTTATGATGCGCTGAAGATGAGTTTCCGTGAGGTCAAATTTAGAAAAAATCCCAAGTGCCCTGTCTGCGGAGAAAAGCCAACCATCAAAGAGCTTATTGATTATGACGCGTTTTGCGGTTTGACGCGCGGCGAAGAGAAAAAAACCAATGGAGCCGACATGGGAGTCCCTGAAATTACGGCCACGGAACTTAAAAAGAAAATAGATCGCCACGAAAAATTCGTGCTGATCGACGTCAGAGAGCCTTCGGAATTTAAGATCAACCAGATCCCCGGCGCGAAACTTATCCCGCTCGGTAATATTCCGGCGAGAGTTCATGAGCTTGATAGCGCCGATGAGATCGTTGTTCATTGTCATTTCGGCGGCCGGAGCGCCACGGCCGTGGAGTTCCTGCAAAAGGCGGGGTTTAAGAAAGTAAAGAATCTCGCCGGAGGCATCGAGGCCTGGTCTCAGGACGTCGATCCCAGCTGTCCGCGTTATTGATGCTCACCAATACCGAAGAAATCCAGCAATGTTTTCAAAAAATGGAGGAGGCGCTTAAGAATACCAAGCGCCTGATCGTGTTGACGCACGACAACCCCGATCCGGATTCCGTATCGAGCGCCGTGACGCTCGCCTATATTGTTAAGAATAAATTCAAGATTCCCACAGCTGTAAAATATGGAGGTATTGTGGGCCGAGCCGAAAACCGCGCGATGATCCGCGTGCTTGGCCTCCGGATCACGCCGCTCACCGACGCTGATTTTAAGCCCGGCGTGGATTTCGCGGTCGTGGACATGCAGCCCGGTACGGGCAACAACTCGTTTCCTAAGAATCGCAAGCCCGCCATTGTTATCGATCACCACTTTTTAAGAAAAACGACCAAAGCGGATTTTATCGACGTGCGAACCGATTACGGCGCCACGGCGACCATCCTAACTGAGTACCTGTTGGAAAGCGGGCTGGAGATCTCCTCAACGCTTGCGACCGCGCTTTCTTACGGCATCAGTTCCGAGACTCAGGATCTGGGGAGGGAGGCGAGGGAAAAGGATATCCAGGCGTATTTGGCGCTTTTTCCTAAGAGCAATAAAAAACTCTTGGCCAACATCGAGCACCCAAAACTTCCGCGTGATTATTTCATCACGCTAAACCGCGCGCTTCATCACAGTTTCATCTATAAGAACGCGGTCGCGACGTCATTGGGGGAGATAAAAAATCCTGATTTTGTCGCGTTTATCGCGGACTTTATGCTGAAGATCGAGCGGATCAGCTGGTCGCTTTGTATCGGACGGACCAAAGAAAAGATCATCGTGTCGATCCGTACGACGAACACCAAGGGCGACGCGGGGAATTTCCTGAGGCGCCTGATCGGTAAAAGAGGGACGGCCGGAGGCCACGGCATGATCGCGGGCGGGCAGATTATTTGCGAGACGATGGAGGATGACCGTTGCACGAAGGCCGAGGAAGAACTGATCCAGGATTTTTTAAAAAAATTAGGCACCAAAGAACCCGGCGAAATGACGCCGCTGCTCACCCCCGAGGTCATTCACACCTAAATCAGATTCCTGCCTGCCGGTAGGCAAGCTTCGGTAATTCTAAGCCGAATGACCTCAGAATGAGTTCGCGCGGGCGGTTTGACGACGCTTACAGCGTCGTAAATCGCGCGCTCATTCAGATATTTTGTTGTATCTTCTTTTTCTTTTGTATTATAATCACACGGTTATCTTAAATTTATGTCGATCCTTAAAACCGCGGAGAAATTTTTATGATCGAAATGATCGAAAGCGATAGTTTTATCCTTCCGCAGGATGTCAGAAACCATGTGGCTGGCCGTCTGAAGGAATCGGGGGCTATTCACTCGTTGGAGCTTGAGTTAAAAGGCGACGCGATGCAGGGCGCAAAAAAATTTGGCGACAGCCTTATAGCTTTGAGAAAAAAGGGCGTAAAAGTTTCGCACGAATTTCGGATCAAGCTTGATTTTCCGCATAAGATTTCAAGGGCGGAAGTTCTCACGATCGTCGAAGGCATGCCGCAGCCTAAGAACGGCTCCCTCAAAGTCCGCGTTCATTTTGTCAACGAAGAACGGAGCAATCCATGAAACTCCGTTCCCAGGGTCCCGACAAGTCTCTCAAAGCGGCGGATCTTTTAGCGGTCGGCTGTTTTGAAGGCGATAAGAAGTTTCTCGATAAATGCTCGATGATCGACGCTTTCACGAAAGAAAAGATCCATAAGGCCCTGGCACAAAAGAAATTTTCAGGCAAGTGCGGCGAGACTTTTTTTATCCCCACGCCTTTTCTTAAAACAGCCGGTGCTTTGTGGTTGATCGGCCTGGGGAAAAAAGAAAAGTTTTCGCTTGAGAAGGTCCGCCGTGCCGCCGCAAAATCCTTAGCCCAGGGCAAGGCACTGCAGGCCCGGAGCCTGCGTTTTGACCTCGATACGTTTCACGACAAATTTTCCGTTGAAGAAACCGCAGGCGCGGCAGTGGAGGGCGCTCGGCTTTCGGATTATCGTTTCGACAAATATAAATCGAAGCCGTCCCCCTCGCCTCAGATCGAGGATTTTGAGCTTTTTTCGAAAGCGGAGAAAAAATCCCACAGCGTGCAAAAAGCGTTGGCAGAAGCTGAAATGATCTGCGAAGGCGTGATTTTTACAAGGAACCTCGCGAACGAACCCGCGAACGTGATGACGCCCGCGCGGCTTGCGCGGAGCGCCAAGGAAATGGCGGCAAAGAATCATTTAACCTGCAAGGTGCTCGGTAAAAGCGAGATCGCGCGGCTCAAGATGGGTGGCGTGCTGGCGGTCTCGCAGGGCAGCGCTCAGGAACCACAATTTATTATTTTAGAGAACCAGGTGAATTCCCCTAAATTCAAACAACCGATCGTGTTGGTCGGAAAGGGAATCACGTTCGATACCGGCGGCATTTCGATCAAACCCTCGAATGACATGGACAAGATGAAATTCGATATGTGCGGCGCGGCGGCGGTGATTGGGGCGATGAAAGTGATCGCAAATCTGAAGCTGCCAATCAAAGTCGTAGGGCTTGCGCCGGTTTGCGAAAATATGCCCGGATCCAACGCGCAGCGGCCGGGGGATATTATCACCTGCATGAACGGAAAGACCGTTGAAGTTTTGAATACAGACGCGGAGGGCCGGTTGATCCTTGCCGACGCATTGAGCTACGCGGAAAAATTTAAACCAAAGGCCGTGATCGATATCGCGACACTGACCGGTGCCTGTGCGGCGACATTCGCGGATCTGGCGATCGGGTTGATGGGAACGGACGCGGAGCTCGTCCGTAAGCTGAGGGAAGCGGGTGAGCAGACAGGTGAACGCTGCTGGGAATTACCGCTATGGGAAGAATATTTTGATTTGATCAAAGCCACTTACGCGGATATTCAGAATATCAGTAAAAAATACGCCGGCACGATCACGGCGGGGATGTTTTTAAAGGAATTCGCGGATCATACCTCTTCGTGGGCTCACCTCGATGTGGCGGGCACGGCCTGGAACGAGAGCGGCCCCAAACCGCTTTCTCCGATAGGCGCCACCGGCGTCGGCGTCCGGCTTTTTGTTCAGTTGGTAAAAAGCTATATCAAATAAAGCCAAACATCATGCAGGCAGTATTTTTTGAAGAACACGGCGGATCCGAAGTTCTAAAATACGGCAAATTTGACGACCCCGTCTCCGGTCCGAATGATATCCTGATCGCCGTGAAAGCCTGCGCGTTAAATCATCTTGATATTTGGATCAGAAATGGGGTTTATAAGGACAAGATTCCGGTCCCGATGCCTCACATTCTCGGCGCTGATGTTTGTGGGACCGTTTTGGAGATGGGCAACGCCGTCAAACATTTAAAAAAAAGCGGCCGCGTCGTCGTGGCGCCTGGCCAGGTCCCCGGACATTTGCCGGAGGCCTTGGAATCAAAAGACAGTTTCTCGCCTGAATTTCAGATCCTGGGTTTGCAATCCCAGGGCGGCTACGCCGAGAGAGTTTGCGTGAATAGCCGTTTTGTTATCCCCGTGTCTGACCGTTTTTCATTTGAGGAGTGGGCCTCGATGCCCCTGACTTCGCTCACCGCGTATCACATGCTTGTGGGCCGGGTGGGACTTAAAGCAGGGGAAACCGTGCTGGTTCAAGCGGCTGGCTCCGGTGTTGGCAGCGCCGCGATACAGATCGCGAAACATTTAGGCGCCACTGTTTTTACCACTGTCGGCGATCCTCAAAAGGCGGCCCGTGCCAAAGCGTTGGGTGCGGACGAGGTGATCCTTTACAAAACCCAAGATTTTCCGGAAGAGATCAAAAGACTTACCCATGGAAAAGGGGTGGACGTTGTTTTTGACCACATCGGGACGGACACTTGGCAGAAAAATATTTCTTGCCTTACCCGCGGAGGGCGGCTCGTGACCTGCGGAGCAACGTCCGGCCCAGAAGTGAAGATTGATATCCGTTATCTTTACGCCAAGCAACTCGCTATTTTTGGCTCCTACATGGGGAGTTTGGCCGAGCTTCATCACGCGTTGGATTTGGCAGAGAATGGGATTTTGAAGCCCACCCTGGACAAGGTATTCCCCCTCAAAGAGGCCGCCGAAGCGCAGCGCCGCATGGAAAACCGAATGAATTTTGGGAAGATAGTCCTTAAAGTCTAAAGCCCTCACGGCGTTCTTTTCCTTTGAAATTTCAAGCCGATTATTGATATACTAAAACGCTAATTTATTGAGGTTAGAAAATGATCCGAGTGAAGCCATGATTTCGAACGGAATGCCTTTAAAACAAGGGCTTTATGACCCGGCGTTTGAGAAAGACAGCTGTGGCGTAGGCTTTGTTGTTAATATCAAAGGCAAAAAATCCCATAAAATTATCCAGCAGGCGCTGACGATCCTTCTGAACCTTCGTCACCGCGGAGCTTGCGGCTGTGAAGCCAATACCGGAGACGGCGCTGGCATTCTTTTTCAATTGCCTCACCATTTTCTGAAAGCCGCCTGTTTCAAGGAAGGTATCACGCTTCCCGAACCTTCCCAATACGGTGTTGGAATGATTTATTTTCCGCGTGAAGCCAAAGAGCGCGAACTTTGCGAAAAAGCTTTTGAAAAAATTGTCCGTGAAGAAGGTCAGACGTTTTTAGGCTGGCGCACAGTTCCCACAAACAACAGATCTTTAGGTCCTACCGCCCAATCCTCTGAGCCGTTCGTGCGTCAGGTTTTTATCGGCCGCAGTCCAAAGTTAAAAGAGGATCTGGCTTTTGAGCGAAAACTCTACGTGATCCGTCGCCGCGCGGAGAACGCGATCCGTTATGGTAGCGTGCCCGCCACAAAGCGCGGCGGGTCCGCCTCCGGCGGGAATTATTTTTATGTCTCAAGCCTGTCTTGCAAGACGATCATTTATAAAGGCATGCTGATGTCCGAGCAGGTGGAACCCTATTTTCCTGACCTGTCGGATCCGGCCATGGAAAGCGCTCTGGCGCTTGTCCATTCGCGGTTTAGTACCAATACATTTCCCAACTGGGAGCGCGCGCATCCGAACCGCTACATCGCGCATAACGGCGAGATCAACACGCTTCGAGGCAATGTGAACTGGATGCATGCGCGCCAGGCGATCTGCGCCTCGGATCTTTTTGGAGACGATATCAAAAAACTATTGCCGGTGATCTGCGAAGACGGCAGCGATTCGGCAATGTTTGACAATTGCCTTGAGTTTCTTGTATTGGCGGGGCGTTCTTTGCCGCACGCCGTGATGATGATGATCCCCGAGCCATGGTCGAATCATGAAAGCATGAGCGATGAGAAGAAAGCGTTCTATGAATATCACAGCTGCCTGATGGAACCGTGGGACGGCCCGGCGTCCATCGCGTTCACGGATGGAATTAAGATCGGCGCGGTTTTGGACCGGAACGGCTTGAGACCCTCGCGTTATTATGTGACAAAAGATGATCTGGTCATCATGGCTTCCGAGGTGGGCGTTTTGGACGTGCCGCCAGAGCAGGTGCTTCAGAAAGGCCGTTTACAGCCGGGCAGGATGTTCCTTGTCGACACTGCGGAAGGCCGGATCGTAGATGACGAAGAGATCAAAAAGAAAATTGCGTCCGAGCACCCTTACCGGCAGTGGCTTAACGAGAATCTTGTGGCGCTTGAAAATTTGCCGGAAGCTCCGCATGAACATGGGCCGGATCATCAAACGGTTATTTTACGCCAGCAGGCTTTTGGTTATACGTTTGAGGATCTGCGTCTCCTGATGGCTCCGATGGGCCAGCTCGGCGTGGAGGCGGTGGGTTCCATGGGCACTGACACGCCGCTGGCGGTTTTATCTAACAAGCCGCAGCTGCTTTACAATTATTTTAAACAGCTTTTTGCCCAGGTCACCAACCCGCCCATCGACTGCATCCGCGAAGAAATCGTGACCTCGACTGAAACGACGATCGGGTCGGAGAGAAACCTTCTTTTTCCGGAGCCCGAGAGCTGCCGGCAAATTAAATTAAAAAGCCCGATCCTGACCAATGAAGAATTTGAAAAACTCCGTCACATCAAAAGTCGTGATTTTAAATCGATCACGCTGCCGATTTTATACAATATCACCGGTGGCCGTAAGGCCCTCGAAGAAACGCTGGAAGAAATTTACCGGAAAGCCAGCCGCGCGATCAAGGAAGGCGTGAATCTTTTAGTGATTTCCGACCGCGGCGTCGACCATGATCACGCGGCGATCCCGGCGCTATTGGCGGTTTCGGGCTTGCATCATCACCTGATCCGTGAAGGCACAAGGACCAAAGTGGGGCTTGTGCTTGAATCCGGAGAACCCCGTGAGGTACATCACTTCGCTTTGCTGATTGGTTACGGCGCCGGAGCGATCAATCCTTACCTGGCGTTCGAAACGCTGGATGATCTGATCCGCCAAGGCATTTTGAAAGGCATTGACCATAAGACCTCGGTGAAAAATTATGCGAAAGCGGTCGCGAAAGGTGTCGTGAAAACGATGTCCAAGATGGGCATTTCCACGATCCAGAGTTACCGCGGAGCGCAGATCTTTGAGGCCGTCGGACTGAATCATGAAATCGTGGACAAGTATTTTACGTGGACCTCTTCGCGCATCGAGGGGGTAGGGCTTGAGATGATCGCCGAAGAAGTGAAGAAGCGCCACCGCCACGCGTTTTCTGACAGGCAGGTGAACGGCTTTGCGCTGGATCCCGGCGGCCAGTATCAATGGCGCCGCGACGGGGAATTCCATCTGTTTAATCCCGAGACTATCCATAAACTGCAGCTTTCAACAAGGACCAAGAATTATAAGGTGTTCAAGGAATATTCGGCGGCAGTGGACAACCACTCCGCGAGTTATTGCACACTGAGAGGGCTTTTAGATTTTAAATTCGCTCCGGCGCCGATCCCGCTTGAAGACGTGGAGCCCGTTGAAACGATCGTGAAGCGTTTTAAAACAGGTGCTATGTCGTATGGTTCGATCAGCAAAGAGGCCCATGAGAGTTTGGCGATCGCGATGAACCGCATCGGCGGCAAGAGTAATACCGGTGAAGGCGGCGAAGACCCGGCGCGTTATATGCTCGATCCTAATGGCGATTCGAGGAACAGCGCGATCAAACAAGTGGCCTCCGGAAGATTTGGGGTCACGAGCCACTATTTGGTGATGGCCAAAGAATTACAGATCAAAATGGCACAGGGTGCCAAACCCGGTGAGGGCGGACAGCTGCCCGGAGCAAAGGTTTATCCTTGGATCGCCAAAGTGCGTCTTTCTACGCCTGGCGTCGGCCTGATTTCGCCGCCGCCCCATCATGATATTTATTCGATCGAGGATCTTGCGGAACTTATCCATGACCTGAAAAACGCCAATCATCACGCGAGGATCAGCGTGAAACTCGTCTCAGAGGTAGGTGTCGGAACGATTGCCGCGGGCGTCGCGAAAGCGCATGCGGATGTTGTATTGATTAGCGGCCACGACGGCGGAACGGGCGCTTCGCCACTTTCCAGCATCAAACACGCCGGCGCGCCGTGGGAATTAGGCTTGGCTGAAACTCATCAGACGCTGGTGCTGAATAATCTTCGAAGCCGGATCGCGGTTGAAACGGATGGCCAATTAAAAACAGGCCGTGACGTGGTGGTCGCGGCGTTATTGGGAGCGGAGGAATTCGGTTTTGCGACGGCGCCGCTGGTGACGCTGGGTTGTATCATGATGCGTGTTTGCCACCTGAACACCTGTCCGGTCGGTGTTGCGACGCAGGACCCAGAGCTTCGAAAAAAATTTACCGGCGACCCCGCGCACGCCGTGAATTTCATGTATTTTATAGCCGAAGAGGTTCGGGAATTGATGGCCAAACTTGGATTCAAGACTGTGAATGAAATGATCGGGCGGACTGACAAATTAGATCCGCATAAAGCGGTGGAACATTGGAAAGCCAAAGGAATAGACCTTTCAAAAATTTTGTATCAACCTGCGGCGCCGCCGGAAGTCGGCCGTTATTGTCAGATCCCTCAGGATCACGGCCTAGATAAAGCGCTGGATAACACGACACTGCTTAAGCTTTGTGAGCCCGCCCTTGCGCGGCGGCAATCAGTAAAAGCTTCTTTGCCGATCAAAAATACCAATCGTGTTGTCGGGACTATTTTGGGCAGTGAGCTGACGCGGCGTTACGGCCCAGAAGGCCTTCCGGATGACACGATCCATTTAAAATTTACCGGTTCTGCGGGCCAGAGTTTCGGCGCTTTTGTCCCCAAAGGCATTACGCTTGAGCTCGAAGGCGATGCGAATGACTATGTGGGCAAGGGGCTTTCGGGCGGCAAAGTGATCGTCTACCCCGATAAAAAGTCAACTTTTAAGGCCGAAGAGAATATTATTATAGGAAACGTCGCGTTTTATGGGGCAACAAGCGGCGAGGCTTATATCCGCGGCATGGCGGGCGAGCGGTTTTGTGTTCGGAACAGCGGCGTCAACGCGGTGGTGGAAGCCGTTGGTGATCACGGTTGCGAATATATGACGGGCGGCCATGTAGTGGTCTTGGGGCCTACGGGACGGAATTTTGCCGCGGGCATGTCCGGCGGCCTGGCTTTCGTGCTGGATGCGGCCGGAAATTTTGCCAGTCACTGCAATAAGCAAATGGCAGATCTGGAACCTCTTGAAAACGTCAAAGAGATCGAACTGGTTCGCGGCATGATCGAACGCCATCAGAAATATACAGGAAGCCGACGGTCCAAATATGTGTTGGACCTCTGGGATGAAATGCTTCCAAAATTTATCAGGGTCATTCCTAAAGACTACAAGCGTGTCCTTCAATCGCTCGAGCGCGTGAAAAGCTCAGGCTTAAGCGGCGAAGAGGCGATCATGGCCGCGTTTGAAGAGAATGTCCGCGATTTGTCCCGTATTGGCGGCAATTAATCCAGATTAAATATGGGCAATCCTACTGGTTTTAAGGAAATTCAGCGTGAACTGCCAAAGGATCACGCACCTGCCGAACGCATCAAGCATTGGAACGAGTTTCATCTTCACATGCCCGAAGATAAACTGCAACAGCAAGGCGCCCGGTGCATGGATTGCGGCATTCCGTTTTGCCATAACGGGACGCTCTTGGCAGGCATGGCCTCCGGCTGCCCGATCAACAACCTGATCCCCGAATGGAACGATCTGGTTTACCGCGGGCTCTGGCGCGAGGCGCTCGAGCGGCTTCATAAAACAAATAATTTTCCTGAATTCACGGGGCGGATTTGTCCCGCCCCTTGTGAAGGTTCTTGTGTTCTCGGGATCAACGAACCTCCGGTGACGATTAAAAATATTGAATGTTCCATCATTGATAAAGGTTTTGCGGAAGGTTGGATCGTCCCCGAACCCCCCAAAGTCAGGACCGGGAAAAAAATCGCGGTTGTCGGGTCAGGCCCCGCGGGCCTTTCCTGCGCCGCTCAGCTGAATAAGGCCGGCCACACCGTCACGGTGTTCGAGCGCGCCGACCGGATCGGCGGGCTTCTGATGTACGGAATTCCCAATCCTCATCTCGATAAATTGGTCGTCCAGCGGCGCGTCGATCTTTTAGAAAAGGAAGGGATCCGATTTGTCACGAACACAGAGATCGGAAAAAATTATCAAGCCGACAAACTCTTGAAAGAATTTGATGCGGTCGCACTTTGCTGCGGGGCCACCAAACCGCGAGATCTTCCGGTCGAAGGAAGAAATCTAAAAGGCATTCACTTCGCGGTACACTTCCTGACTCAAAATACGAAAAGCCTGCTCGACAAAAAACACACACCTGAATTTATTTCAGCGGAAGGAAAAGATGTCGTCGTCATCGGTGGCGGCGATACCGGCACCGATTGCGTTGCGACCTCCATGCGTCATCAATGCAAAAGCCTGATCCAGCTTGAAATTATGCCAAAGCCGCCGTTGTCCCGTCTGCCGGATAATCCATGGCCTCAGTGGCCGAAGGTTTATAAACTGGATTACGGCCAGGAGGAGGCCGCGGCGATATTCGGCGCCGATCCAAGGCAATATTTAACGACGGTAAAGCGTTTTATCGGTGATGCTCAAGGAAATCTCAAACAGGTGGAGCTGGTCCGGGTCGAGTGGCAGAAAGATGCTAATGGACGGCCGGCCTTGAAACAAATGGAAGGAACCGAGCAAACTTTGCCGGCTCAACTGGCATTGATTGCGATGGGTTTTTTGGGAAGCGAAGAAATGGTACTTAAAGGTTTGGGTGTTTTGCAGGACGAGCGGTCCAATGCGAAAGCGGAATACGGAAAATATGCGACGAACATCAAAGGTGTTTTCGCGGCCGGGGATATGCGTCGCGGACAAAGCCTCGTGGTATGGGCCATTAACGAAGGACGCGGCGCCGCGCGCGCGATCGATGAATATTTGATGGGAACGAGTGATCTGCCGGGTTGACAGCCGGAACATTTCTTGATAATCTAACGGCTAATTTAAGGAGAAAATTATGGCGAACAAGGAAAATAAATACGCGGACAATGCCGGAGGAGCTTATTACGTTGATACGCAATGCATCGATTGTGATCTCTGCCGTCAGACAGCGCCTAACAATTTTGATAGAAATCAAAGCGGCGGTTATTCTTTTTTGAAAAAACAGCCGGCCACCCCTGAAGAGGAAGCGCTCTGCAAGGAAGCCAAAGAGGGCTGCCCCGTAGAAGCGATAGGAAATGATGGAGCTTGATTTCTGACCTTAGGGTTTTATCATCGAGGAAAAAAGCCATGGTTTTTAAAGCCATGGTTTTTTTGTTATAATGAAGATTATGAATGATGTCTCCAGTGTCATTATCATCGGTTCGGGCCCGGCGGGGTTTACGGCGGCGCTTTACGCCGCGCGCGCAAATTTGAAACCGCTATTGTTCGAGGGCTTGGTCCAGGGCGGCCAACCGGGCGGACAGCTGATGTTGACGACGGATGTGGAAAATTATCCCGGCTTTCCTGAAGGGATTCTGGGTCCTGAGCTGATGGAGCTTTTCAGAAAGCAGGCCGCGCGGTTTGGTACAACGTTGATCCAACAAGATGTCACAGGCGCGGACTTTTCAAAACGGCCTTTTAAAATCACTTCTGATGGTAAGGATTATTTCGCAAACAGCGCGATTATTTCCACAGGCGCTTCGGCGAACTGGCTCAATATCCCTTCCGAAAAAGCGCTTCAGGGCTATGGCGTGTCAGCCTGCGCGACCTGCGACGGATTTTTCTTTAAAGGAAAAGAAGTGCTCGTGGTCGGTGGCGGGGACTCGGCGGTCGAGGAAGCGACGTTTTTGACGAAGTTCGCGACGAAGGTCACGATCGTCCACCGTCGCGACGCGCTTCGCGCCTCCAAGATCATGCAGGACCGCGCGCGCGGCAACAAAAAAATTGATTTTATCTGGGATTCAGCGATCGAAGAGATCAAAGATCCCGCGCAAAAGAAGGTCACAGGCGTCGTTTTAAAAAATCTTAAGACCGGCCAAAAAAGCGAGAAAAAATGCGACGGGGTTTTTATGGCAATCGGCCACACGCCGAACTCCGGGATTTTTAAAGGTCAGATTGAGCTGGACGCTAAAGGATATATCAAAGTCCACGACGGCACTTCGACCAGCGTGAAGGGTGTTTTTGCCTGCGGCGATGTGCAGGATTTTAAATACCGTCAGGCCGTCACGGCGGCCGGAACCGGCTGTATGGCGGCACTCGACGCCGAACGGTTTTTAGAGTCCGGACACTCATGATCGGGCCCCGGTGAGATTCCCTTTTCCATTCAAGAAAAAGAAAGACCCTTTTCCAAAAAATTTTCTTCCTAAGATCAGGACAAAGGTCGTGCCGGGGCCGCATTCGGTCAAATTGACCGAGGCGCTGAAACGCTTCGAATGTCCGCAGATCACGTTTGTCAATGAGCATTTCCCTGTTTTTTTGAAAAAAGCATTTGGTTGTAATTTCACGGATGTGGATGGCAACCGCTATCTGGATCTTACCAGCGCGTTCGCGGTGGCCAATATCGGGCACGGCTCGCCTGCGGTTTTAAAGGCCGTCAAAGAACAGTCCAAGTTGATGGTCCATGGCATGGGGGACGTGCATCCCAATGAAGTGAAAATTCTTTTGGCCAAACGTCTTTCCGAAATAACGCCGGGAAATCTCAACCAAACCATCTTTTCATCGACCGGCGCGGAGGCTGTGGAGTCGGCCCTCAAAACGGCGGTGATGCACACAAAAAAAACAGGCGTGATCGCTTTCACCGGCGCCTATCATGGGTTGGGTTATGGGGCGCTTAACGTCACGCACCGCGAAGATTTTAGGAAACCTTTTTTAAAACAGCTCGGCGGTTTTGCGGTTCACGCGCCGTTTCCCGATGTGCGAATTTATGAAGGCAAAGCGGGACAGGTCTTCATGAAGGCGGTTCAATCGCTCGTGAAAAAGGCGCGCCGCTCCAAACATCCGGTCGGAGCGGTTCTGATCGAACCGATCCAGGGACGAGGCGGTATTGTCGCAGCCCCGCAGGATTTTTTAAAGAACTTAAGGGCGTTTTGCGATCAGGAAAAAATCTTACTCATCGCCGATGAGGTCTTCACGGGTTTCGGCAGGACGGGGTCTATGTTCGCGATCGAGAAAAGCGGCATTGTGCCGGATCTAATGTGCCTGGGCAAAGGCATGGCGAACGGCTTTCCTATTTCCGCCTGCATCGGATCGACAAGGGTCATGTATTCGTGGGGCGCCTCCACCGGAGATGCCATTCATACCAATACTTTTTTAGGAAATCCGCTCGGTTGTGCCATCGCGCTGGCCGTGATCAAGGAAATCGAGGACAAAAAACTCGTTGAGCGCTCGAAAACACTGGGTGACTTTTTCCGCAAAGAACTCTGGAAACTCAAGGAAAAATACCCGGTGATCGGCGATATCCGGGGTTCGGGGCTCATGATCGGGGTTGAATTCATAGAGTCGCAAACCTACAGGGCCAAACAGAATAAGATCATCCCCGCCACAGCGAAGGCCAAAGCGTTTATAGGCGAAGCGTTAAAACAAGGCATTATTTTACTACCTTCAGGGCCCAGCCACAATGTGATCTCCATCACGCCGCCGTTTGTGATCTCCGAAAAGGAGATCAATTTCTGCATCAAACTCTTCGACAAAATCCTGCAGAACCTCCGGTAAGAATTCCTTTTTACAATTTACGTCATTTCTCTAAATCACTCTGGGACAGTTGTCGCTTCGATTATATCCCATTATGCAGCAATTACTTATGTATAAAATTGCTTACTTTTAAATATTTTAGCTAACTCTTGAATATCTTTAGAGGTTCGTGTATACTGTCCAATAAGTAACACGTTCGCAATAGGAGTCTTTGAAAACTTAAAGTCTTTTACGAAAAAGGCAAACTTTCGCCGAAGGCGAATCCGCCATGCAGTGTGGCGGATGAACCAGAAGCGAATCCGCCGATAGGTTTGGCGGAATCCGTAAGGATGGGACGCAAAGCCACGGGTCCTTCGAAGTCGCGGATGCAAGTCACACGACGAAGTAGGATAGCCGGGTTACCGAATAAAAACGGTGAGCTAATACCCATTTCCTAAGGATGTTTGGAAGTGGGTTTTTTATTAGGGTCAAAACCACCAAAAAGGAGCTCGCAAGATGAAAAAATTTACTCGTTTCCTATATATAGCGTTTTTCGCTGTCACGTTCAGCTTGTACGCCGCAGGTACTGGCTGGGCCGCGCCTGGGGACGGGGCCAATCAGGCGTTCGATCAGAAATACGCTAGTCTGACTCCTGGAAGAATTGCGTCTATGACGCCGGAAGAGATTGCCCAGATGCCAGCCAACGCGGTCAATAGCTTATCCAAAGAAACCATCGCAGCCCTCACACCCGAACAAGTCGCGGCTGTGTCACCCGAGACAATTGCCGGCCTGAATCCCAAAGTTCTGGATGCTGTATCTCCCGAAGTTGTGAGTGCACTAAGCCCCGAGCAGGTTGCAGCCGTTCCGGCCGAAACAGTTTCTCAATTGGATGCGAATACTATCGGAGGCCTGTCACAAGAGGCTACAAGCGCCCTCACCACCGAGCAAGTCAAGGCACTTCCCGCTGAAACCATTGCGGCACTTCCCGCAACCGACATCGCAGAGTTTAAGGGAGATACTTTAAGCGCCGAGCAAGTCCAGGCGATTCCTCCTGAGACCCTTGCCTCACTTCCCGTGGCAGAGATCGCAGAATTCCACGGAGAGGCCTTAAGCACCGAGCAAGTCAAGGCACTTCCCGCTGAAACAGCCCCTGCCATCGTAAACCCCGATGCGCTGGTGGATAATCTTTGTTTGCCCCAAGCCGCGGTTTCCGAAAGGGAGAAGGCCGAGGAACAGGTCCTTCAGCAGATCGCAAATAACCCAGCAACCACGGGTGAAACGCAGAAAAGCGATAATAAAGGAACGGCTGCCGGCGCTCCTCAGATCAACTCACAGGCAGTAGCCGCTACGCAATTGGCCCGCATCACGGCGGGCGCGCAAGAGTTCCTTCGCATTTCAGGCGGTCCGAGAGGAGCTTTTGCAGCGGGTGAAGAGGGAACTCTCACGGGCAGTTCAAGCGCTAAGAACATGGAACTTATGATGCATGCTGTTAAATTAGGTGTGGATGGCTTTCAGAACACACTGCCGCAGGGAATTCAGCCTGGGATAGCGGATAAAATTGCCGAGCAAATGACTATTTATCATGAAAAATTCCAGACCTATATGAGTACGGCGGTGAAAACCTATTTTGAGTCTCCCGCATACGCGAATACAACTGGATCCAACTTTGATCCGGGCATGCTTGCCAACACTTCCCTCATGGCTTCTTTCAATCCAAACATGACGCCCGAAAAGGTTGAAGCGGGTTTTAAAATGATGGCTGATATGTACAAGCCTGGAGGGCAAGACGGAGAAGGTAAAAATATCGGGGCGGGTCATCCAATGCCTACAAACATGACCCCAGAAATGATGCAGATGGCCTCATTCATGATGGCGCAGATGCCCCACGGAGAGGAAGGCCAGATGGTGAACGGACAGTTTGTGCCCTACACGCCGGGGACAGAGATGACAGGAACGCCGGGTATGATGACGGAACATGGATTCATGACCATGTCACCTACCATGGGTATGCCCGGAATGCCAGCGCAAAACGGTATGATGCCCGGCATGACACCCGAGATGATGGCTAATATGACACCAAACATGATGGCCGCGATGGCAACCATGCCTGCTTTTAACGACCCGTTTGCCGGCACAGGCACAATGGGTTGGATCCCGAATACCGCTACGACGACAGCGGCCATGGATCAGCAATTCACGAATTATGTTCAGAATCAGATCATTGCCCAGACCCCTGAGGCTTTAAACACGAAAGCGGCCATCGATACCTTTTATGCAGGCCAACCAGGGGGTGCTTACACGACTAACTCTGACGTTGGTTCCTATCCCGGCGTCGAGCATATTCACTTCACGATAGTTAATAACGGCGTTCACAATGATATTGACGCAACGGCCGTTATTGTTCATGCGGATCACACTGATGGAAGCAACACTGTTCTCTACCAAGAGCCTGCCGGCAATGCGGCGGATATTCACGGCATCACTTGATTGTTTTGAGAATTTGATCTGACTAACCGCAGGGCGGCCTTGAAAAGGCCGCCCTGATTTTTTCACCCTCCCATAAAAAAACTCTTGCATATTAAATCCTTGGTGTTAAAATACGTCCTATATTGTTAGGACATACTAAATATTAGGGAAAATTTTATGACAAAAAAGATCAGGATTTTGTTGGTTTTACTTTTCAGCCTTTCTTATTTCTCTCTGGATGCCGCGCGTGCCGCGGGTCAGACTTATAAAGCGGAAAAAAAGGTCGAGGAGAAAAAACCAAGCACGGAGGCGGACGTGGACGCCCAGCTGGGCGTTTTGTCGGGCAAGAAGAAAGTAAAATCCGCCGCCGAGAAAGAAGCGGAGAGACTCGAGGCCCAGACGAAGAAAGACACAGGTCTAGCGGAAGCCGACAAGAAGCTTATGGAAGAGGAGAGAAAGCGCATTGAGCGTTCTGTTATCGAGGATAAGCTGAGTGGGCAGTAGTAACCTCATTAGACGGCGCGCCCTCGTCATTTTTGGTTTAATCGCATTCTCTTTATTTCAACCGGCGCCTTCGTGGGCCGACGAAGGGCCTCCACCCGGCCAACAGGAGAAAAAAGAAAAACTCACCCCTGAGGAACTCCTCGAGACGGACGCCGCCAAACTCTTTATTACCCACAAATACACCGAAGCCTTGGAAGAGTTCAAGAAGTTGTCGGGGCAGCACCCCAAGGACAACGCGATTAAAAAGTACATTGGTGTGTGTCTCTTTCATCTTGACCGGGACCAGGAGGCGGCCGGGGCCTTCAACGAGGTTTTGAAGGAAGAGCCCAGCGATCTAGTAAGCCACGACACTCTGGCAAAGATTTATCTTCGCGGCGGTGAACTGGACGAGGCGGAGAAACATTTTTCTTTCATCTTCGAAAATGACAAAACAAAGATACTCGCGGCGGCCGCAAAGGTCCAACTCGAGGCGATCAAAAAACTTCGCGAGGCCAGTAAAAAAACCGCGGGTTCCAGCGGGCAGCTGGGCCCTGAGGAATTTTTAAAGACAAAGGCCGCACAGCTTTTTGTGAGGGCCGAGTATGAGAAGGCTTTGACGGAATTTGAAGCCTTGGAAGCAACGGTTCCCCAAAATACGCTCGTTAAGCGTTATAAAGCGATGACGCTGGATGGGCTTAAGCGATATGATGAAGCGATTGCCGAATTCGACGAAGGCATAAAAATTTCGCCGGATAGCCCCTCCTTGCATTATTTCCTTGCCCAGACGCTGATTCATAAACAGGACTTTAAAGGCGCGGATAGGGAGCTAGCCTTTGTCGAGACACATGACCCGGGCGGCGCGTATCTGGCCAGGGCCAAGGCGGACCGGGCGGCTGTTCAGAGGATTCTGGAGGTGCTAAAGAGACCCAAGCCGAAACTGTGGACTCTATCAGGCAATTACGGCGCCGAGCACGACACGAACGCCACCTCCGAATCCCGCATTACGCCATCCCCGGCAGAGGAGCACGCGATGAAATTCCCGGGGGCGGTCGGCCTAGCCTTTAATGTTTATGACCAAGCTCCCTGGAAGGGCAAGATATCTTACGACCATAACGATTCTTACTACGGCGGTACTATTCCAAGCCTCAATACATTTTCCCATGCTGTCGGTACAACCTTGAGCCGCACGGACACGGTAGCCGGCAGGTCTCTCAGCGCTCAGGTCGGCCAGACGACAACCTACACTCAGATTAACCATAAATATTATTCGCTGGCCGTGGCACCCTCAGCCACGATTATTTATTCCTTTGCCGACTGGCATCGCGTCACTTTATCCGAGCAGATCACCCACACGACCTACAAAAACGAGGGGACAGACCCAAAAAGGACCTCCCGCAAGGGCTGGGGCTATCTGCTCAGCGTCACGAATAATTTTTATTTGAACAAGGAGAAAGACCGATACGTTCAGTTTGTCTTTGACTGGGGCGTTGACGACCCTCGAGGTGATAATAACGTCAAAGATGCTTTTGGATATAAACTTGCTTATTATTTTCCGTTTATTTGGGATTGGGACGCGAGCGCCTTTTTTAAGTTTAAATACGCCAATTTTCCGGATTACGGTCCGCCGGCCGGCGTGCCGACGCGTTTCGACCAGGAATACACCTCAGGCCTTTCCCTGTCCCGGTCACTCAACGCGAATTGGAGCCTCTCCTTATCCTATAATTTCACGGATAACCTGAGCAAAGATAATACCTACACCTATGACAACCACGCAACAGGGTTTAGATTCTCGTTTTCATACTAGTTTAGGTGTCAATTAAATCGGGTAAGGTCCAGTTCTTCCACCGCCTCAAGACTTTTTAACAATCTCCAGAACGACTTAAACGTATTCCGGACCAAGCCCTATAGGATAAATACAAGTACCCATGGCTATTACCAATTCGTTAACGCCTTGAATCTTTGGATCTATTGTCCAGTCCGTGAAAAATACCCGGTGATCGGCGATATCCGGGGTTTAGGGCTCATGATCGGGATAGAATTCATAGAGTCACAGACCTACAGGGCCAAGCAGAATAAAATCATTCCCGCTACCGCGAAGGCGAAAGCGTTTATAGGCGAAGCGTTAAAACAAGGCATTATTTTACTGCCTTCAGGGCACGGCCACAATGTGATCTCCATCACGCCGCCGTTTGTGATCTCCGAAAAAGAAATTCTTTTCAGCGTTAAGACCTTTGATAAAATCTTAAGTAAGCTTTAACAAATCCTAATTTTAATCTCGCTATCGGGCGGTTTAAGGTATATAATAAACCGCTATAATTAGGTAGTCTTAATAAGGAGGGTGCATGCATGATGCAGCTAGGTAAGTGCGGGATGTGCAAGCTTATTGGTGCGTTGGTGATCATAGGAGCTTTGAACTGGGGTTTGATCGGAGCATTTCATTATGATGCGGTCGTGCACCTTTTAGGAGGTATCCCTAAGGCGGTGCGCATCACCTATATCCTGGTAGGTTTGGCTGGGCTCATATCGCTTTTTAGCTGTTTTAAGCAATGCCCTTGTTGTAAAACTCAAGCGAAGTAAGATCTTCTTTTTCAAAAAGCCGCCTTCCGTTCAAGAAGGCGGCTTTTTATTAAGTCATGACCGTGGATCCTGAGACAAAAAGCCTCGATTTACAAATACTGGCGTTTATAAAAAAATATAGCACCGGCTCTTCGGATACGAAATCCTTCGAAGCTCTCGCTTTCAAGACCTTCAATTATCAATTTCGTAGAAATCAAAATTACAAAAAGTTTTGTTTATTAGAGGGCAAAAGGCCTGAAACATTAAAAAGCTGGAAGGATATCCCGGCGATGCCGGCGGCGGGATTCAAGGAGCTCGTTCTATCGACATTCCCGGTGAAAAGTGCCGTCAAAGTATTTAAGACAAGCGGAACGAGCGGGCGTGAAGCGTCCGCTATCAAAGCGTCGGCGGATGCCCCGCTGCGCGGGGCACATTTTTTTGATAGCTTGAAGCTCTACGAAACCGCGATCCTTCCGCCGTTTAAAAAATATCTGCTGGCCGGCGAGAAAGATTTTTTATTCTGTTTTCTTATCAGTTCCCCAAAAGGATCTCCCCACTCGTCGCTGTCTTACATGATGGGAGTGGTGAACAGGGTTTTCGCCAAAGGAAAAGGAAAGTTTTATATTAAAAAAGACCGGATGATGTTTGGATCTTTAACGCACGATCTAAAATCCGCAGCGAAAAAAGTTTTTATTCTTTCAACGGCCTTTTCACTGCAAAGTTTTTTGGATTATCTAAAAAATAGGAAAATTTCTCTGAAGCTGCCAAAAGACAGCCGTCTCATGGAGACCGGAGGGTTCAAAGGAAAAGGGAAGGAAATTTCAAAAAGTAAACTCTATGATGAATGTGAAAAAAGACTTGGGGTCAACAAAGCGTATTGCGTCAGCGAATACGGCATGACGGAGCTTTCAAGCCAATTTTATGATACGACGCTGCGGGATAAGACGCTGGGGGTTAAAAGAAAACCTTTCATGGAAGGTCCCGCGTGGGTGAGGACGCTTGTGATCGATCCGAGAACAGGCCGGGAGGCCAAAAAAGGTTATGTCGGGATCTTAAGGCATTTTGACCTGGCGAACCGGGGGGCCGTTCTCGCGATACAAACCGAGGATCTGGGCAGGCAGGCTGGTGACGGCTTCGAGCTTTTAGGCCGCGCCACGGGTTCCGAACTTCGCGGGTGTTCACTAAGCTATGAGAAATTTTTAGCCGCAACATTCTAGGAAAAACGATGAAGAAATATTTTTTCTTTTTGTGGTCGATTTTTTTCTATCTTTTATCGCCGACACTTTCATGGGCCTCGGAAGTCCATTTATTGAAAGACGGCAAGTCTGCTTGGAGTCTCAGCGTGGATCAAAAACCTTATTTTATCCGAGGAGTGGATTATCGCGTTTCTAAGGTTGGAGAGAGCCCGGATTTTGGTACGCACCGCGACTGGGCTTTTTATGACGAAAATAGAAATGGAAGAAATGATGGCGCCTATGATTCGTGGGTGGATACCAATGGAAATAATCAGCGCGATACAGACGAACCTGTTGTCGGGGATTTTGAGCTGCTCAGGCGTATGGGTGTCAATACGATCAGGTGGTATATGAATGATTTTCATGGCCAGCGACCGAATAAAGATCTTTTCAGAGACTTGTTCAGCCGGTATGGCATCCGTATCGCCGTCGGCAATAAATTCGGCGCCTATACTATCGATTCGGGCGCTTCATGGAATGAAGGGACGGATTATCGAAACCCTGATCAGCAGGCCAAGATGCTTGAGAGCGTTCGCCGAATGGTTCTCGAACATAAAGATGAACCTTACACGCTTCTTTGGATACTTGGTAATGAAAATAATCTGCGTTTTACCAACACGAACGCAGCACAATTTTCCGAAGTGTACGCGCGTTTTTTGAATCAGGCAGCACGCTTGATTCATGATCTTGATGGCAGGCATCCAGTGGCTTTGGTGAATGGCGATGCGAAGCTAATCGAATATTATCATCGCTTTTGTCCGGATATTGATATTTTTGGAACCAATTGTTACCGCGGACCGAATGGTTTTGGAAGTCTTTGGGCTGAGGTCCAAAAAACTCTTAACAAGCCTATTCTTATTACAGAATACGGCGGGTCGTATGCGCCAGGGTTAGATGAGGATTCGCAGGCGAGTTACCATACAGGCTGTTGGAGGGATATCTGGAAGAACCGCGCCGGCGGCGAAGGAAAAGGCAATGCGATTGGAGGTTTTGCTTTTGAATGGCTCGACGAATGGTGGAAGGCGGGGGATCCCGATCGGCAAGCAGAGCCGGGAAGCAGCGGACAGATTGGGATAGATAAGGCTCGATGGACGCAGGAATATTGTGGAATTGCCAGTCAAGGCGATGGAAGCCAAAGCCATTTTTTACGCCATCTTCGGCGTGTCTATTCCGAATATCAAAGACTTTGGGCCGCAGATCATGAGAAAGATGGACAATAACCAAGTGAAAAGGTCTATCGACCATTTGATTCTAGCCCGTGAAAGGTATTTGGAGAAGAGACCCGTTTCTTCCATCGTAGCTTTAATCGGCAGGCTTTCCCTTTGCTGGCTCAATCAAAATTTTCCATTCAGAAAAAAAGCTGTTCGGCGGCTCGTGGAGAAATCGCATTTTACCGAGCGTATGTCGAATGAGCTTTTAGATGCACTGTTTCAGGAGCTGACGCAGGCTAAACTTTTAAAATTATTGAAAGTGGAGCTTAAAGATCCGCTTTTTTTGGATCAATTCAGGCGTGAACCGTTGACCGGCCAGTGGCAGCGGGCGCGCGGCCCGCGTGTGATCACGCATATTTTTTCAGGCAATGTGCCAAATCCTTCAGTGGTCAGTTTTATCCTGGGGATGCTTGTTAAAAGCGTGAATCTCGGCAAGGTTTCCAGCAAAGATGAAGGATTTTTGGATATCTATCTGGAATCTTTGAAGGCCGTTGATAAAAAATTGGCCGCGACAAATTTTCTTTTGGATCCTCGGAGCAGGAAATTGGCAACGCAGGCGATTCAAGCGTCAGACCTGGTGATCGCTTATGGCAATGACGCCTCGTTGAAAGAAATTAGAGCCCATGTCCCTATCACGACGCCGTTTGTGGGCTATGGCCACCGGATGAGCTTTGGGGTGTACGCGAAAGAAGCTCTAAATAAAAAAAATCTTGAAGCATACGCTAGAAAAACGGCCCGCGATATCTGGATGGCGGATCAGAGAGGATGCCTGTCGCCGCTCGAGATTTTCATTGAGACAGGCGGGGAAGTATCGCTGGCCGAGTTTTCCGCGGCGCTGATGAAGGCGATGGAAAGATCGTTCGCGATGAAGGCGTGGCGAATGCCGGCAGGCGCCGCGCAGCTCATAGGATTTGGAGGAAGAAAAAATATCCGCGTGTGCGCTATTAAAAATTTTGAGAACATTTTAAAAATTCTCATACCATTCCAAAAATATTTGCAGGCGGTCTCTTTGGAAGCGGGCGCCGCGCGGCGGCAAAAAATTGCGGGTCGCCTCTCGGAGATTGGTGTCAACCGGATTTGTCGGGCCGGACAGATGCAACAGCCGCCGCTCACTTGGCATCATGACGGAAAGTTGAACCTGGCCTCATGGGTACATTGGACGGATCTGGAAGGTTAGTTGTCATTGCGAACGTGGCGAAGCGTGGTGTGGCAATCTGAGTGACCAATCAGATTACTTCGACATTGCGCTAAAAAGCAGCGCAGGCATCTCGCAATGACGTGCTTTATGGTAAAATACTCCGCATGAAAAAATTCGTCTGCATTCACGGACACTTCTATCAGCCGCCCCGTGAAAATCCTTGGACCGGGGCGATCGACACTGAGGAATCCGCGCAGCCTTATCACGATTGGAACGAGCGGATCGCCAAAGAGTGTTATGCGGCCAATACCAAGGCACCGGTGCTGAATTCCAAGGGCGAGGTTATCGCCCGCATTAATAATTATTCCAACATCAGTTTCGATATCGGACCGACGCTTCTTTCGTGGCTTCGATCCAAAGATGCCGAGACCTACCAGGCGATCATGCGTGCGGACCGGGAGAGCGCTTTAGAACAGGGTGGTCACGGAAACGCGATGGCGCAAGTTTATAATCACGTGATCATGCCGCTCGCTCAAAAACGCGATAAGATCACGCAGGTGGTCTGGGGCATCCGCGACTTTGAGTTTCATTACAAAAGAAAACCCGAAGGGATGTGGCTTTCCGAAGCCGCGGTGGACCGAGAGACGCTCCAGACCCTCGCGGACTGCGGGATATTATTCACGGTGCTGGCGCCCCACCAGGGCCGCCGGATCCGGCACGTGGGTTTTGGATCGCGTTGGCATTATATTCACGACGAAGACATTGATTGCCACCAACCTTACCGCATCCTGTTGGAACGAGGCAAACAATTCCATATCTTTTTTTATAACGCGCCGATCTCACGCGCGATTGCGTTTCAGGGCCTTCTTTATAACGGCGACCAGCTGGATCAACGGCTTTTGTCGGCCTTTGGACGGCGCGACCGCGCGCAGATCGTTTCCACCGCCACCGATGGGGAAAGTTTTGGCCACCATCATAAGTTTGGTGAGATGGCGATCGCCTATGGACTTAAAAAACTACAAGACCAAAATCTCGCGCACCTGACGAATTTTGCCGAATATTTGGATAAATTCGGTTCTCACTGGGAAGTGGATATCACTGACAATAGTTCATGGAGCTGCTCGCATGGCGTGGAGCGGTGGCGCTCCGATTGCGGCTGCCGCATCAATTTGCAGGCCGGATGGAATCAAGAGTGGCGCTCTTTTTTAAGGGATGCGTTTAATTTTCTAAAAGAGATCATCGACGAGGTCTATGAACGGGAAACAGGTCTTTTTTTGAAGGATCCGTGGCTGGCGAGGAATGATTATATTGACGTGATGCTTGATCCTTCTGAAAAAAGCCGCCAGTGGTTTTTATCGAAGCATTTAAAAAAAACGATTCAGCGAGAAGCGGAAAAAAGATGCTGGGACCTTTTGGAAGCCGAAAAGTTCTCTCTTTTCATGTACACGAGCTGCGGGTGGTTTTTTGATGAAATTTCAGGCATCGAGCCGGTGCAGGTGATGCGGTTCGCATTAAGAGCGATGGAACTGGTGCAGCCCTATTATCCAAGGGACATTGAAGCCCAATTTCTTAAGATACTGAGCCAGGCCAAAAGCAATATCCCCGAGCAGGGCACGGGCGCGGATATTTTTAATACACATGTCAAAACGGCTAAAAATTCAATGACAAATAACAAAGCTCAAATGACAAAACAGGCGTTTTAATATTGGAATTTGGTGCTTTGGATTTATTTTGTTATTTAGATTTTGTAATTTGTCATTTTATTTTTTGAAAGGTCAAGATGGGTTTCAAATGCGGCATCGTAGGCCTTCCGAACGTCGGGAAATCCACTATTTTTAACGCGCTGACGCGCGGATCGGCGCTCGCGGCCAATTACCCGTTCGCGACGATCGACCCCAATGTTGGTATCGTGGCGGTGCCCGACAAGCGTCTGGATGTTCTTACTGAAATAGTTCCCACCCAGAAAGTTGTTCCCACTTCGATCGAGATCGTCGATATTGCCGGCATCGTCAAAGGCGCTTCACAGGGCGAGGGGCTCGGCAATCAGTTCTTGAGCCACATCGCCGAAGTGGACGCGATCATTGAGGTGGTGCGCTGCTTTGAGGGGACCGACATTATCCATGTCAATGGCAGCATAGACCCTTTACGCGACATCGAGGTGATCAAAACCGAACTGATCTTGAAAGATCTGGAAGTTTTAGCGAAATACAAAACGCGTTTCGAGAAGCTCGCAAAATCCGGCGATAAAAAAGCGTTGCAGGTGATGCCACTCTTGGAACGCTACGAGAAAATTTTTAATGAGGGGAAAACGGGGAGGCAGGCGGCTTTAAGCGAAGAGGAGAGACCGCTTTTGAAAGAGGTCCACTTTTTAACCGAAAAGCCGATCCTTTACGCCGCGAATGTTGCGGAGGAAGAGCTTGGAAAACCCGAAACGGCGCACACGACGTCCGTCAGAAAAAAGGCCGAAAGCGAAGACGCTGCGATGATCGTGATCTCGGGAAAAGTGGAAGAGGATATTTCAAAGCTCGAGGCCGGCGAGCGCGAGGAGTTTTTAAAAGCGATGAATTTAAGCGAGTCGGGTTTGGAACGATTGGCGCGCGAGGGTCACAAGCTGTTGGCGCTGATCACTTTTTTTACGGTAGGTGAAACGGAAAACCGCGCCTGGACCGTTGAAAAAGGCGCTTCGGCGCCGCGCGCTGCCGGGAAGATCCATTCGGATTTTGAGAAAGGCTTTATCCGCGCCGAGGTGATCGCCTATGACGATTTTGTCAAATACCGCGGGGAACAGGGAGCCAAAGAGAAGGGCCGATTCCGTCTGGAAGGAAAAGAGTATATCGTTCAGGACGGGGATGTCATGCATTTTCGGTTTAGTGTTTGATGGTTTTATGCGCTTCTCCCGCCGCTAATACACATGTCGTCATCCTCGTTCTAAGCCAAATATCGACAGTCACTGTCTTTTCGGCTACAATATTTGACGTTTATCCATAACCTATTTAAGGAAGGAGCGTTTCAAGTGGTCACAATTTCCGAAGGCAAATTAAAAAGCATGGAGGCGGTTTCCAACGAGAACGGTGTCATCACCGCGGCCGCGATGGACCAGCGCGGGTCACTGCAGAAGTCTATCGCGAAAGCGAAAGGAGTCAGTGATAAAGAAGTGACTCCGGCGATGATGTCCGAGTTTAAGATCGCGGTCACAAAAGTTTTGACCCCCTATGCCAGCGCTATTCTTCTTGATCCTGAATTTGGCCTTCCCGCGTCGAAACAACGGTCTAAAAACGCCGGGCTTTTATTGGCCTATGAAAAAACAGGTTACGACGCGACCGGCCCGGGCCGTATCCCGACCTTTCTCGATGGTTACAGTGCCAAGCGTCTGAGGCAGGACGGCGCGGATTGCGTCAAGGTGCTGCTTTATTACACGCCTTTCGATGATCTGAAGGTCAACCAGAAGAAGCACGAGATCATGGAGCGGATCGGCAACGAATGTGCCGAGGAAGACATCGCTTTCTTTTTGGAATTTGTGGGTTATGACCCCAAGGGCGGGGACGGCAAGGACCTGGCCTACGCGAAACTGAAACCGGAGATCGTCATCCAGAGCATGGAAGAATTTTCCAAAGATAAATATAAGGTCGATGTATTGAAAGTAGAAATTCCTATCGATGTGAAATACTTGAAGGGTTCCAAGGCCTTCAACGGCAAGGAAGCCGCGTATGGTTGGGATGAGGCAAAGGCCATTTTTAAACGCCAGGACCAGTGCACCAAAAAACCTTTCATCTACCTTTCCGCCGGTGTCAGCGACGATATTTTCAGGGAAAGCCTGGAGCTCGCGATCAGCGCCAATGTCAATTTTGCCGGTGTGCTTTGCGGCCGCGCGACCTGGAAGGATGGGATCCCGGTTTATGCCGAGGGCGGCGTGAAAGCGCTCGAGGCGTGGCTTTTGGACCGCGGGGTCAAGAACATCAAGGCATTGAACGCCGTTCTCGAAAAGGGCGCCAAGCCCTGGCATGCCCGGTACGGCGGTCGTGATCAGGTCAAAGTATTGGCTCACCGCTAATTCAGGAGCGAGCGATGGCCTATATCCCCGGAAGAAAAAGCAGGAAAGCAAAAGAAGAATCCAGAAAAGAAAAAGAACAAGACAAGATCATTGATTCAAGACCCGGGGATATCGATCTCCTGAAGCTTAAAAAAGCTTATGCGGATCTCGAAGAGACCCACCGCCAGATCCGCGAATCCCACATCGAGATGATCTTAAAGCTCGCGATCGCCGCCGAATACAAGGACCCCGACACCGGCAACCATATCCTCCGCATCAGTGATTATGCGACCGAAATCGCCAGAGCTATTGACATGACCGAAGACCAAGTCGAGCTTTTAAGGTACGCGAGCCCGATGCATGACATCGGAAAGATCGGCATCCCTGACCGTATTCTCCAAAAGCCGGGGAAACTCACTTCCGAGGAATGGGAGATTATGAAGCAGCACACGCTGATCGGTGAGCGGATGTTCCAAAGCTCCAAGTCGCCGCTTCTCACGGCCGCCGGCCAAATCGCCATTACGCATCACGAAAAATTCGATGGCAGCGGTTATTCGTATGGGATCAAAGGCGAGGCGATCCCGATCTTTGGCAGGATCGTCGCGATGGTCGACGTATTCGACGCAATCGTGTCCAAGCGATGTTACAAGGAGAAATGGACTTTTGAGGAAGGGTTCGATTACATCCAGACGTTGGGCGGCAATCACTTGGATCTGGAACTTGTGAAAATTTTTCGTAAGATTGAAAAAAAAGTCCGCCGGATCTATGAAGCGAATCAGACCATCGAGAGTTTTGTCGAGGGTTTCAACGCGATCGTACCGGATGCGGCCATTTAATTTTTAAAAGGGAATATGGCCAATAAAGATTATTATGAAATTCTGAAAGTCAAAGAAACCGCGCCGCTTGATGAGATAAAAAAGGCATACCGCGGGCTCGCCAAGAAATACCACCCCGACGCTAATCCGAACAACAAATCCGCCGAAGAAAAGTTCAAGGAAATTTCCGAAGCCTATTATGTTTTGAGCGATGATAAAAAACGCCGCGAGTATGATGCTTATAAGAAAGGTGGTTTTTCCACCGGAGGCGGACCAGCCTCTGGCTGGCAGGGGGCGCAGGGATTTGATTTTGAGGAACTCTTGAGGGCGGCCCGCGGCGCGCAAAGCGGCGGAAGAAGCCATGTGCGTTTCAGCGGCGGCGCCGGGTTCGAGGATATTTTTGGCGATATTTTCGGCGGCCGGACGCGGGGTTACGCAGAGGAAGAAGAGCAGGATCTGGAGGCGGTCTCATCCGATACCACCGCGGTCCTAAAAATATCCAGATCACGCGCTCAAAAAGGCGGTGAAGTTAGTTTTGCGATGCAGGGAGGCAAAAAAATAACGGTGAAGATCCCAGCGGGCATCAGTTCCGGAAAAAAACTCCGTCTGTCGCGGCAGGGCAATCTTTGCCCGACGTGCAGTCATCCCGGCGATCTGATCTTGACCATTAAAGTAGAATAAGAAATTAAATAAGGAATTCCTGATGAAAACAAAAAACGCCGGCGCTCTATTCGTTCTGACGATGGTTTTGGTTTCTGGTTGCGGACAAAAGCCCGCTGAAAATGCCCCGACAGGGCAAACCGCTTCAAGCCCGGCGGTTGATCAGGCCGCCGCGGGTATCCCACAGCCACCGGATCCCGTGACCGTCGCAACGCTGAGAGGAAAAGTATTTTTCCAGGGCAGCGTCCCGCCGGCCCAAGAGATATCCGTGCTAGGGAATCCGGAGTGCGCCGTGTTTCATCCCAACGGAAAAGTCAGATCCGAGGAACTTCTCGCCACGGACGGCGCTTTGCAGAATGTTTTTGTGTATGTGAAAGAGGGGCTCGAAGGCCGGAGTTTTCCGGCGCCGACGGCGCCGCTGACAATCGAGAATAAAAACTGTGTTTATGTGCCGCACGTGACGGGTGCCCAGGTGGATCAACCGGTAGTTTTTTTGAATGGCGACCCCACACTGCATAACGTCCATACTTACTCGAAAAATTCCAAATCTTGGAACTTGGGCCTGCCGATCCAGGGCATGAAACAGACTAAAAAATTTGAGGCGCCCGAAGTCATGGTTTCTTTAAAATGCGATGTGCATCCGTGGATGAAAGGTTATATCGGCGTGTTGCCTCATCCCTATTTCAGCGTGACGGGCACGGAGGGCCGGTTTGAGATCAAGGACTTGCCGCCGGGTGACTATGTGATCGAGGTTTGGCATGAAAAACTTGGGGTCCAATCCCAGAAAATAAAGATCGAACCCCAAGAGACGAAAGAAATCGAATTTAAATTCGGCGCTTAAACGCTAGTTCCGACCTTTCCCGAAAATTTGATCAGGTGCCAGATTGTCGCGGTGCCGATCAGGATGGCCACAACAAGCGTCACGGGGTTGATCGCGCCGTAGGCATGGGGTGCCAGCATCGCGAAAAGAAGCGGCGCTGAAAGATAGGTGTTTGTTCTCGATGCCAACAGCGCGCGTTTACGCACGGCCGGCAGATTGTCCGCCGGGACTTTTCCCTGAAGCATCGCCTTCTGCGCGGGCCAGATGATAAACCACACGTTGAACCACATGATCGACCCCAACAGCATGCCAAAAAGTATCCATAACGCTCTGGCGGAAATTCCTTCAGGAGTGGAAAACAAAGCGCTGGGACCAAAACCTTGTCCGGGCGTATACATATAAACCAGCGTGAACAAGAGCCAACCCGATATAAAGGTGAGCATCGCTCCCCAGCGGAACCACCACAGCGCCCGCGGCATGAGTTTGGGGTTCACGAGTTTTTTTCCGGCATCATCCAGCGTGCCCTGGAAAGGAACGTTCACGAAATTGAAGAAATAAAGATGGCCGATCCAGATAATTCCGAAAAAAACGTGCAACCAACGCAGCAGAAACTGAATGTTGGTATACCAGTCTGATAAAGCCATGCGGCCTCCTATCCTAGTTTGTCCGATCAATGCTAAGCTAACATGATAAAACAAAATTTTGTTTTAGACAAGCCCGTTATGACCGATCATTTTTTGTGATCTTGAAGGTTATGGGACCAAAAAAAACACAAAATATTGTGGTTTTTTAAAAAAATACTTGACACGACCACAAGAGCGGGTTTATACTTCAAAACAGATTCGATCACTAATTTTTTTTGAAACGGAATCATCGCCTGCGAAGACGATACTCCGTTTTTTTCATCCACAACGGAGAAGAAAATGCAGAATGGCTCAAAAATAAAAAGCGTCCCGCCGGCTAGCGCCACACTTTCAGGTCATACGAAGGGCATGAAGTTCGAACGCCGTTACACAAAACCCAGCGTCAATCCGTTGGACGCGGTGGCGTACGAAAAAAGAAGCTCGACGATCGCGAACACCGATGGCTCCGTCGTGTTCAAGATGGAAAACGCCGAGATCCCCAAATCGTGGTCGCAGTTGGCCACCGATATCGTGGTTTCCAAATATTTTCGCAAGGCCGGCGTGCCCGGAGGAGGTTCCGAGACCAGCGTGCGGCAGGTAGTCCATCGCATCGCGCACTCGCTTCGCAAAGCCGGAGAAGAATTAGGCGGATATTTCCGCACGGTTGAAGACGCCGATGCTTTTGAGGCGGAACTGGCGCATATTTTGGTGACACAGAAAGGCGCTTTTAACTCGCCGGTGTGGTTTAACTGCGGTTTAGCCGAAACTTACGGCATTCGGACAGGCTCGGGCGGCAGTTACGCGTGGGATTTTAAAAAAGGCGCGCCCACATTGACCAGGGATTCTTATTCTCATCCGCAGTGCTCCGCCTGTTTTATTCAAAAAGTCGAAGATGACCTGATGTCGATCTTTGACCTTGTAAAAAACGAGGCGCGTCTTTTCAAATTTGGTTCCGGTACCGGCTCCAATTTTTCAAAGATACGCGGACGGCAGGAAAAATTATCCGGCGGCGGCACCTCTTCGGGCCTGATGTCCTTTTTAGAAGTTCTGGACCGCGGCGCCGGAGCCACGAAGTCCGGAGGCACCACGCGCCGCGCGGCCAAGATGGTATGCCTCGACATGGACCATCCGGAGATCGTGGATTTTATTAATTGGAAGGTCCGAGAAGAAAAAAAGGTCGCGGCGCTGATCGCGGCGGGCTACTCCTCGGATTTCAACGGCGAGGCCTACAAAACCGTCGCCGGACAGAATTCGAACAACTCGGTACGCATCTCCGATGATTTCATGAAGGCCACGCTTGAAGGCGGACAATGGCAGACGCGGTTCAGGACCACTGGAGAGGTCAGCGATACTTACGAAGCGCGTGACCTGATGCATCAGATCGCTTACGCCGCGTGGGCCTGCGCGGATCCGGGTGTCCAATTCGACACGACGATCAACGATTGGCACACCTCGGTGAATACCGACCGGATCAACGCGTCGAACCCTTGTTCCGAATACATGTTCTTGGACGACAGCGCCTGCAACCTGGCGTCGATCAACCTGATGAAATTTTTGAACGACGACGGGAGTTTTGACGTCAACGGTTACCGCCAGGCCTGCCGTATCTTTATCACGGCGCAGGAAATTTTGGTGGATTATTCCTCCTATCCGACGCTCGCGATCGCCCAAAATAGCCATGACTACCGGCCGTTGGGCCTCGGCTACGCGAATTTGGGGACCCTTCTGATGGTAAAGGGCATTCCGTATGATTCCGAAAAAGCGTCCGCGATATGCAGCGCGCTCACCGCGATCACGACCGGACACGGTTACCGCACGTCGGCGGAGATCGCCAAACACAAAGGGCCGTTCCCCGGTTACGCGAATAACGCCGAACCGACGCTTCGCGTGATGAAGAAACACCGTGACGCGGCCTACAAGATCAGTGAAAAGGTCTGCCCGCCCGAAATTTTAAAGGCGGCCCATGAGGATTGGGATGAAGTGGTCAGGCTCTGCGAGAAATATGGCGTCCGCAACGCGCAGGCCACCGTGATCGCGCCGACAGGCACGATCGGGCTTTTGATGGATTGCGACACGACCGGCATCGAGCCTGATTTCTCGCTTGTGAAATTTAAAAAGCTCGCCGGCGGCGGTTATTTCAAGATCGTGAACCAGTCCGTGACGCGCGCGTTGGAAAATCTCGGTTATCGCGAGGACCAGATCCGCGATATCGTGACCTATGTGACCGGCACACTGACGCTTGACGGCACGCCGCATATCAATCCGGCGACTTTGAGAGAGCGCGGATTCACCGACGAGGACGTCGAGAAGATCGAGACGCAGATCCCAGGTGTTTTTGAGCTTCAGTTCGCGTTCAATAAATGGGCGCTCGGCGAGGAGACAATGAAACGCCTCGGTTTCAAGGAAGACGAATACAGCCACTTCAATTTCAATATGCTCGAGGCGCTCGGATTTACGCAGAAACAGATCGCCGAGGCCAACGACATCGTCTGCGGCCGCATGACGGTCGAAGGCGCGCCGGGACTCAAGCCGGAGCATCTGCCGGTATTTGACTGCGCCAATAAATGCGGCAAATACGGCAAGCGTTTCATCGCGCCGATGGGCCATATCCGCATGATGGCCGCGGCCCAGCCGTTCATTTCAGGCGCGATCTCAAAAACCGTCAACCTTCCGAACGAAGTGACTGTTGAGGATATTGAGAAGATCTATGTGGAAAGCTGGAAGCTTGGCTTAAAGGCCGTGGCGCTTTACCGTGATGGCTGTAAACTTTCTCAGCCTCTAAATTCCGGTTCTTCAGTGGGCTCAAAAAATGACGCCGCCGCGGAAGTGGATACTGCTCCGAGCCGCCAGCGCCTGCCCAAGAAACGCGCCGGCATCACGCAAGAGGCGCGCATCGGAGGGCACAAGGTGTATGTGCGTACCGGCCAATATGAGAACGGACAGCTCGGCGAGATCTTCATCGATATGCATAAAGAAGGCGCGGCGTATCGCAGCATGATGAACTGCTTCGCGATCGCGGTTTCTTTGGGACTGCAGTATGGCGTGCCGTTGCAGGAGTACGTGGATGTATTCACGTTCACGCGTTTCGAGCCGTCGGGACCGGTGGACCATCCGAACATTAAATTCGCGACTTCGATCGTGGATTATATTTTCAGATTGCTCGCGATGGAATATCTCGGGCGCCATGATCTGGTGCAAGTGCCTCCGATAGGCGCGACGACTGATGTGACATTGCCTCCGTCGACGAAACCCATGAAACTACCGCATGTCCATAAAGAAGAGGAAGAACATCATCATCATTCAGAATTCACGGTCGAGGAGCACGGGAGCTCTTCTGCGAGCGGCGGTGTTTTGAATGAACAGCTTGGTAAAATGATGGGCGACGCGCCGTTTTGTTCGCTTTGCGGCCATGTGACGGTACGGAATGGCGCTTGTTATAAATGCTTGAATTGCGGCAATAGTATGGGGTGTTCATAAAAGGAAAAAAATATAATGAATAATAACGAAATGGGTGATGTCTGCGCCCACGAAAGTGATGCAGAAAGAAAACTATTAATGGAAAGATGGAAATTAAATAATGATGAGTTTCAACAGATTAATATTTCGATTTGTCGAATAAACGATATGGAAAAAAGAGCTCATTGTCTTTGGTCAGCTGATAGCATGTCTGGAGCAAGCGCTTCCGGAGATCACTAAATAATCGAAGCAACGTATTTTAAAAGGCTCGGATATCCGGGCCTTTTTCTTTTTTAGGCAATCGTACGATAGCGGCTCTAGAAGCAGGCATCTTCCTCGGTCACTGCGAAAGTATGCTCCCTCGGAAGAAGCCACGCTTCTCCCGCCGCTAATGCATATGTTGTCATCCCGACCGAACTTGATCTAAAAATTAGCGAGTGGAGGGATCTAGCGGTTGGACGGAAGCACTCGAATCGCGGTTTTGGGTTTATAATATGAAAACCGCGCGCCGCTTCGCGGCCTGCAATTTGCTGGCGCAAATTGCATTCGAGTGGGGAAAGGCTAATACTTTTCCAGTGGACGGCGGACGGTAAATACATGTCATCAAATAAAGATCGTCAAGAAATGGAAGAGAGGGTCTATCTCGATCATTTTTTCCTAACATTAGGAGTAAGGTGCGATGACATACAGAGAGGTGATAACCCTCCTGATTTTATTGTAACCATAAAAGGCGAAAAAATATCTATTGAGATGACAGATTTCTATTCCTCCGAATCTGGTCCGTCTGGCCACACCCACAGAGAAGTTACGGTAGAATTTGAAAAACTTCGAGACAAGATAGATTTGAGAATAAAAGAAGAGAGTTTGTTAAAAAACTTACATATTTTTCTTTGGTTTAATAAACTACTTTTACCATCATCAAAAAAACAAGATCAATTTATTAAAGAAATATGCTTATTTGCTAGATTATTTTTCAATAAAATAAACTCTAATCTGCACTTTACTATATTTGATAATTTTGATGGTTATCCTTTGCTTAAAGAATATCTCATGGAAGTTCGACTAAGGATTGGTATGCGCCGTACGGATTGGAATTACAGTTCGGGGTTTGTAGATAAAAATAGAGATACGCATGATTTAATTACCTCTATAGAGAAAAAAATAACCAATCCTCCTGAGAAAAAACTTTATTGGTTGTTAATCGTAACTGGTCCCAGTGTTTCGCAAATGTTTGGACCTCATGAAGTGGAAGTTGCGCAAAGTTGCATTAAGTTAAATGAGTTACTTCGTAGTGGGCCTTTTGATAAGATTTATGTTCATCAATTTGGTTTTGGTCATATTTTAGAGGGCACCTCTGATGGCTGGAAAGTAAACCGGACGCCGTGTATCACTTCAGAATTTCGGTAACGAGTTTTAATTTATCAAGCGGCGTCTGATGTTTCAATCCTGAATGTCTGCGCCGGTAATTGTAACGGTATAAATATCCCTCCAGCTCCGCGAATAATTCATTCGTAAAAGGGGTCAGTTCTTGAAAGATGAAATTAGTTTTGCACGCGTAAATTCAATTTTCAAAAACTAACCCCATATACATAAACACCGGATTTTGAGGTAGCATATTTCCGTGTCCTAGTCTTTATAAAGAAGGAGCGCGGCGGAGAATAAAATGAACAGATTAAATAGACGGCTTATCATCGTTTTTTTCTTAACCATTGCCATGGGGTGCCCTACTGGCTTGTCGAGACAGGCATGGGCCCGGGAAACTCCCCGCGGCTTGTTTGCGCTGTCTAAAAATATTCAACCGATGTCGGATTGGATCTTCAGTGAAAATTCACTGGCTGGCGTATCGCTTCGCGCGAAGTGGACCGATATCGAGCCTCAGGAAAATCAATACCACTGGACATTTGATCAGGATATGGCGCCCGCCAAAAAAGCGGGAAAAAAAATCATACTGCGCATTAGCCAGGGCTCCAATTCACCTGACTGGGTTTATGCGGACGGTGCGGAGAAATTTATTTTTACCGAGTCCAACTCGCACCGCCCCGGCGCCGGGATGACCGCGGTGATGCCGGTGCCATGGGATCCTGTCATGCTGACCAAATGGACCCAACTTATCAAAGCGTTTGGCGATAAATACAACAAAGACGAAGCGGTTGTCTTAATTCAGATGGTAGGACCGGAAAAACATGGCGGCGAGATGCACCTGCCAAATACAAAGATGGATAAAGAACACTGGCGCCAGATCGGCTATTCTAAAGAAAAGCTGGTGAGCGCGTGGATAACCGTCATTGATGCCTATGCGGACGCCTTTCCGGATAAACCGCTGGCGTTGGATGTCGCCTTACCCGTTTATGATGACGGCGCGGTCGAGGAAGTCATGGCGTATGCCAAACAAAAACTCGGCGATCGTTTCGCTGTCCAGCACAACGCGCTGGCAGCCAAGACAAAGACAACCGGCAAACCGCACAAATGGGTTTTGACCTATCGAGATAAAACCATTATTGGCTTTCAGCTTTTGTGTTCTGTCATTCCGCAGGACCGATTTAATGAAAATGGTCAGCGATTCGGCGGCACCATGGCCCAAGGACTTCAAATCGGTATGGACTCCGGAGCCAGCTACTTTGAAATTTACCCGGCTGATTACAAAGACCCAGTATCGGCCGCGGCCCTGCGCCAGACGGCTCAAATGCTTCTGAGACGCTAAGTAAACCGTAAACCGGACGACGCCCAAGGGGAGAGGTTAGCTGAAACATACCGCACCCCGTCCTGCGGGGACATGTTAGAGATAATTAAATGAATATATGGGGTCAGTTTGGAGTTCACCCGCTTTAGTGGACACTTCAAAAAGGGTATAATCATGATACCCAGAGAGGTGTCCAATGACAAGGAAAGACCGAAAGCGTTACAGCCGAGAATTCAAACTTGAAGCCGTTCGAATGGCTAATGAATCCGGTAAGCCCGTAGCCGAAGTAGCCCGAGAACTCGATATCAGCGTCCATCACCTCTATCGCTGGAGGGATGAAGCTTCTAAGCAAGGCAAAG